>Ga0136643_10004175_pt1 | contig 19799 bp, 18 predicted proteins | sample TergutLab28metaG_FD_96883 | JGI IMG/M metagenome (GOLD analysis project Ga0136643, IMG submission 96883) | Labiotermes labralis P1 segment gut microbial communities from Petit-Saut dam, French Guiana - Lab288 P1 (version 3) (version 3) | ecosystem: Host-associated > Arthropoda: Insects >...
GCCCGCAGACATAAATGAAATGACAGAACGTCTATCGTCCTTTCCTGAACAAAGCGATAACATAACACCAAAGCCATTTTAAAAACCTGCGAGCTGTTTGCTTACGGAGACATACATTTTATCACTAATTCATTTTGTAAAAATTTATAAATAGCGACACCCTAGCCTACATTGCAAATTGCATTTTTTAATAATTTTTTCCCAATGATCATCAGTATTTCCTATTGTGCATAATATACAGAAAAATGCACAAGTACTCACTTACTTACTCACTCACTCCACGCAGCAGAGTCCTACTTCAGAAGCTAACCGTTTTTCAGCTAGTCAAGAAATTCCCCCCGTTTCATTCTCAGCCATCTCGATCCAGTCCATACCCCCCACATCCCACCTCCTGAAGATCCATCTTAATATTATCCTTCCATCTACGCCTGGGTCTATCAAGTGACTCACTCCCTCAGTCTCCCCACCAAAACCCTGTATACGCCTCTCTTCTCCCCCATACGCGCTACATACTCCGCCCATCTCATTCTTCTCGATTTTATAACCCGAACAATATTTGGTGAGAAGTACAGATCATGAAGCTCTTCATTATGTAGTTTTCTTCACTCCCTTGTTACCTCGTCCCTCTTAGATCCAAATATTCTCCTCGAACACTTCTCAAGCACCCTCAGCCTACGTTCCTCCCTCAATGTGAGCGGCACAAGTAAAATTATACAATCATACACATCATTACAAGTACACGTATTCATTCTCCATTATGTGTATGCAAATTCATGTCGTCCACATGCAGGCCAAATTTCGCCGAAGCTGCTTACGCCATAAAAATGGTAGAACATGTCTAAAAGACTCTTCTTTGCGGTGTCAGCTGTCCATGCTAACACGGAACTCTGCAGGATACGCCATCAATTGCAAATTTGTTCTGCGGAGACGATGGCACATAAAGAAAAAAATGTTGTCCTTTTTACTGACACTTTACGCCAGCAGTTGCATTTTTGTGGATCATTACTAAACTGCCTTATCTGGCGTGAAAACGTCTTTTCACGCCTTTTGCATGACACTGCACTGTAGAATTGTCTCCCTTTAACTCTCCTTGCTAACTGAACTGTATTATATTGGTCTGTCCTGCTTTTTCTTCCTTTTATGATTTGATCTTGTCGATGTACCATATTAAATTCGTCGCACATAAACTCAACGTTTCTCACCGGCACCTTATTTACAACTGCTGTCTCATTTCACATGTTTACGGCCCATGTCCACACCCAACTTGACACACCTAGCTCCGGCCTTTTGTCGCTAACTGACATCAAACCGGGAGCTCAACACGGATTTGAAGATTGTTCAGCCTGCTGTCTGAAATGCTACAAAACAAAGCGCCATAAATATAGCAGTTTACTTTCTGATACCATTTTACCACATATCACATAAGGATGCTAAATTAAGTGGCGCTGATTTTCGCTTCCACCTCACAAGTTCGCACGTCTGTCATGTGGCTATTACTGGCTGTAGGAAGTAAGGTGAGTCAATAACCCACGGAACGATCAGGTTCATTTGGACAGCTGAGCGTTGTGACTAAATCACAGAACGTCAAAATGTCGCTCGTTTTAACTGCCACTTGGCATACAAACAAACGTTATTACTAAGAGCCGGACATGGACGAATCGTCATGCAAATAAGCAGCTGCAGGGAGAGTGTCGGCGCGGTACTGCAACCTGCGACGCCTGCCAGTCTGAAGTGCTGATTCCCTGCAGAAGGAATACAGTCGTTTTTGCAGTCCATCAGCTAGCCTCAGCAGCTCCTCAACTACGTCAACCCCAACGCTCAGTACTGCGATCGGAAAATGCAGCCAATGGACCCTGTTCTCAGCCACTTTAATCCAGTCCACACACAATTCCTTCATGATTAACTTTAATATTATCTAGCCAGCTCCAAGGATTACAGCAAGAATATGTCAAGATGCATAAACAACAGACGCCAGAAGACACGCATATACTTTGGAGCATTTGATTTTGTGTGGGCCTAATCCTAACAGAATTTTAGCTCTAATTTTAACCTCGATTTAAACTTAAAAAAAAAACAGAGTGCAGGAGCAACGCAATAAGTAAACTTGACACGCACAGCGCGTGACGACACTTTCGTAATGAAACACATAGCGACAAAAGCCAATAAACTCGCATAGCCTGAAATATATGACAGTATTGTGATCCAGAGCAACATGACGCTTTGACATTTAGCTCCATGTAATTTATCTACAGATACAAAATCAAAGCTCTTCTATGTGGGGTGAAACTTGGCGTCTCGACCTACGGAAGAGCATTCTTTGAGGACATCTGAGAAAAGAGAGCTGAGAACAGCATTTTGTTTTAAAGTTGAGAAAGTGATTGGAGTAGGGAGAGAACTGCACTAGGAAGAACTGAAAGATTTCTAAACGTCACCGATAACTGTTAGGATAATACAAATAAGACATGTGGGATGGGCGTGGCATGTACCACGCAGGGAGAGATCAGAAATGCACACCCAATTTCAGCTTGAAAATATGAAGGAAAGTAACTGCTCGCCAGACACAAGCATAGATGGGGTCGAAATTCTGGGGGCATGGTGATGAACATTCGGGCTCCTTTGATCAGACGAACGACTATCAGCTGCTGAAGTGCACATTTATGCGTTACCTTACCATCACATCCAGCCAATTGTAATAAAAACCCGCGGAAAGCGGTTACACCCACACCCTCGCTATTTTACTGCGGGTATCCACCGGATAGGAGGTTGGATGTGAACTACAGTCCGTCTGAAAGCTGTGGGGAAAAAATATCCCCAACCATGCCGCATATCACACCATGGTAGCCCATCAACAGCACAGTCACTATCTTTACTGAGCTATCTGGCAACGGCAAGACACCATTTTCACCCATTCAATCGTCCCATCGAACAAGTGTTAATCCTGTGTCAGGCAGAACTGGTTTAACATTTTCAGCTCGTACCGCGCAGTAAACACAGTGCACCTCCATTATAAGGATCGTTCTTTAATGTTGTATATGGAAATAATCGCTGTTTGTGCACAGACCCAGATGAAACGAGGAAACCGAACGCGAAAATCGTTGAGTTACACCCTACACAATTTGCAAATGCATCACAGATGGCCTCACCTGGCTGCGAGTTTCCTCAGTCAATCTAAACAACTGTGAGCCAGATCTAAACTACGAACTCGTAATAACCGAAGCCACTACCCCCCCCCCTCGTGCCCCATTTCCGGTTAGTTTACTATCTACAGGATAAACTTTACTACGCCTTTTCACCGTGTTGGAAAATAAACACATATACAGAAATTTCTAAAACCTGGACGACTCCAGCGTTTACCAGCGCGATGCAGTGATTCACTCAGAGGCGTGAGTGACAGCCATTTTGAGGTTTCTAACTGCCAGCAGCAGGTTCAAGCCACTGTATATTTGTGTTACGAAACGAGGTGCTGGTTCAGATAATGTGCGTGTGTGCGTGCACGTAGATGTGTGTGTGCGTGCGTGCAACACACACAAGACAGCAAAACTGTTTAATCGTCTCAAAGTTAAAGCACTGATTTCTTAAAACAAAATACGCAAACCAATATAGATAATAATCACAAAGGTAAAACGTAAAATTGTCATTGTCCACGCCACGAAGGCACACAGCGAGAAAAGAAGTACAGCTCCACTCATTCTTAACACTGGAGGTGAGTGGTCAATATCACGCTCCAGTCACTTTACCCCCCAGCAAGGAACCCCAGCATCCATTGCATGGGAAGTCAGGTTGGCCCGGGGCCGATCTGGACGGCTTTTGGAAAAATATATAATTTTTTTTGTCACTGGTGGGGTTCGAGACCCGGACCGTCCATCCCGTGACCTACTCGCTATACCGGCTCCCGTTCCAACGCCTATCGAAATATTAGCTGGTGCTGAATTATTTGAAGCCGAAGTCCATTAACGTTTAACAAGACAGCAAATGGAGCACCCTGTGACGCAGCATTTCACCAAGGCGCTATTTACTGTCAGAATATCATGCTGTTTAACGGTACATGTGTACCTGTAATTGTATTTATGTCCCCACAGAACAGTACGGCAATCCCTGAGCCGGTTTTCATGTAACTTAGAAATGCCCAACAGTATTATGTGTAGATCTCTTATACCGAATTTTACCTAAATCGGACAATAAGTGTGGAAAATACAGCTAGAAATTCAGTTATGACCGTAAGTAGAGTACAAATGTTGACAGTCCGATTTTCACAAACTCTGCTGGCACGGAAACTTTTCTACAGAACTCCTATACTGGTTTTCACGAAAATTCGACAAATGGTTGAGTTGCCGATACTAGGTCAAGGGCAGACGGACGGACATGGTCTCCGCATATGACGTTCTTTGTTTTGACCCACACGCGTCCTACCACACATAAAAATGGATTCAACTGGCTGCATACACGTATAGAGGCAGGTTTTTGTAAGCACGGTAACGAACATTCGTTTCGATGGAAGGCGGATATGTTCTGACACTGGATGATTATTTGCTTTGTTTCAAGAATGCTTCATTCCAGGGGGGAAACATGGCTGCATGAACTTGACGTTATCCAGCAGATACTGTACATGTATAACTGAGCACCTACTGGACAAAACTGGAATATGTTCTCCGAAAGAATTTGCGAACATCAGACTTTTCGGTATTCGGTATACAGTCACTACTCAAGTGCAGCAGCAGTCCACTTATCCGGATTAATGGGGACGGCACGCCATCCGGATATGCAGAAATTCCCCTAATTTTCTTTGAAAATAGTCTACATTGGCAGTTTGAAGTTACAGTATGTACCTGCGTCTAAACCTTTCGACCTCGCCTGACTTGAAGTTCTAGAAGCCGTAACACTGTACTCTACTTGATCCGATAACCGGTAATTTCAAGGCAAGTTAGTTTTGTAGAATTCTCCACAAATTTACCCCGAGGGTAAACCCGATCGGGATAACCGGGGTATGGATAAGTGGAGTTCTACTGTACTGCCTTTTCGGTATTCGGTATACAGTCACAAGTCAACTTCTGACTTTTATCTACATCACGTAGAGTCGTTATTTTATCTGACAACTATCGGTTGCCACTCCCTGCTGGCTCGTTCATCGTTAGCCAACTGAACCGACCGTCCACATTCACCGAGGTGTAGTAGCAGACAGTAACATACAATATTTGTCTGATAATATAACGCCCCATACATAAAGATTCAGTTTGTACCTCAAAGAAAATACATCCAGCCCCCAATTATAAACAGTAGTAGGCTAATGCTCTACAGAAAAATGATCATTTTCTGCTGTGAGAATGATACTTGGTTCTTATTTCATCCGACAACTACGGTTTGCTAGTTCCCACTGTTACTACCAGCAAGTGGTGAGCAATACTTGTTATAAAATAATGACAATACACCAAGCACATAAACCCACCAAGTGAGAAAAATACGTGTTTTCATGTTAGAGCTGGTGATGTTGTTACCACTAGGCTTGTAAATGGTTAAAGCTGTTGATCACAGACCTAAGTCAAGAGCCAATGTGAAGAGGGAAAAATCAGCATTTGAAACTACATGTAAATGGTGGCTCTAAATGCAGTTTGAAAATGAGTAACCACTACAGTGCTTACAGACACATTCATCATCACCATCATCAACTCTTCAGCCATCGGTGGGCCTTGGCCTCCTCTATGGACACATTAGGAATGGATTGTACTGACACCTACAGATTACAGCCCGTTCTTACTGTTTTTGTTATCATCCTGCGATTTTCTCATTCAGTCACAAATACTTATCAACCTTAATTTACTGTGCCATTTATGCAACTATTGTTTCTTCTTATTATTATTATCATCATGTTCTTCTTTTTTACATCCTGTAGAACAGGCAAATTAACACACTTAGTTCAGATCTGATATCTTTAGTTTAACATAATTAAGGTGTCCCAATTATTTAATTATTTTTGTTTGTTTTGCTTCATGTATGTCCTGTTTACTGTCCGTTGTTATTTGTACTTTATGCTGTGCTATTTCTGTCATGGGTCATTTGTCTTTTGACACAGCATGGTAATAAACAAGACCTGAATTGAATTATTATTACGAAATACTTAAAACTGAACTGATATGACAAGTTGCAAAGTGGATAGTAACGGTCCTTGTACGGGTACGTATAATTCCATCATTGAGGGGCGGTGCGACATAGATTTTGCAACTACAAGGCGTTACATACGTAATAAGAACCAACAAAATACACACTTTTTCTTTAAAGATTTCATTCAATTATATTGTCTTCGACTTGATTTGAACAACCAGGCGTTCATCCTCAGGAAGACTTGTACATGCAAAAACTGCATGTACAAGTCTTCCTGAGGATGAACACTTGGTTGTTCGAAACACGTCGAAGACAATATAATTGAATTAAATCATTAATGAAAAAAGTGTGCATTTTGTTGGTTCTTATTATAAATGCATATCACAATGCACGGTTCAAAAAACGTAAAGACGTTACATCTCAGACTGACGCAATCTTAAGTGTCGTGAGAATCCAATTTTCACACAATAAATTCTGCTCAAATAAAAAAAACTGCCTTGTAAAGGGGGTTATGTGAAACTAACTCACAAACAAAAGAATATGTAAACTGGGAAAAAATAAAAGAAAGTTAAGAAACGCCACCCCAACCTTTCATCGAATTTTTATTATCACGGGAATATACAAGTCGGTTTAAATACACGAAAAATATATATGAATTGTAACTTCTGCGGTAGTCTTTCTTTTATGGGCGCACCGAGCACGGCCGCTTTATCGCATAGAGGACCCGCATTTGCCGAGACATCCCACGTCAGTTGCGTCACATAGACATGGGAATATTAACAACGTTAAATGCTCCAAATCACCCTTCTGCCTGAACTCGTCGCCTCGTCCTAATGCTATATCTCCATGGCGTCAAAAACAAATATGTCACGTTCAACATGAGCCTACCATGTAAATTTATTTATCTTGCTGCTAAACAATGGGACTTAAACGGTTAGTAATATACCCTGCAACCTGCGTACGCACACAATGTAAGTACTGGTGAAAACAAAGCCAGAACTAAGAGATTACACTCCAAATTTGCTATGTAATAAAGAAAATAATTCAAATCTAGTCTTATGTTTGCAGCAGTACCTTACCTGACAAAGGATCATTCGGCACTTCTCCAGCACTAAAACCTCGTTCTTCATATGTGTAGCGGACGCTTGCACAATTTATACCAGTTGCAGTAACATCTTGTGTCCATAACGTTATTGCTAATACAGCTACTGTCCACACTAAAACACACGTATATTCCTTGTGGTGCCGCCTTTCGAGCCGCATAGACTGGGCTAGCATTTTGCATCTGCACCAATTCACAGCCATGCTGCCTGCCAATGAAATATTTGTCGGTGCAGCCTCGTATGAAAAGTATCGACGTTTACGTTTTACTTACAAATAAAGGTCAGTCTGAATTACAATAAATCCAGCTATCTTTTGTGCGCATTTGTACTACATTATAGGGCAAATATATGCCGGATGAAAGCAGTTAACACAAAAACGCAGCTAAGCCACATTCACACACTCGCTCTACACTCAGCAGCATCTGTTTGGACGTCTGCTTCAACGCCCGATTCATTTGCGCACGCGCATTTATATTCGCCGCGCACTCTCTATTACGCATGGAGAGCAACGGGTGCAGAACGTAGAGCGATGCGCGTGGAAGGTTTGGTGGAAAAGATTTCAGAACGTGATTTAATTCAGTTCAGCAACGAAGATCAATAGCATGCTGTACAACATAATAGTTTTCTTTCCCCGTGGGAGGAAAGTCCTAGAGGAGCAGAAAAAAGATAATTGTCACGAAATAAAGAACTCTTCATTTGTCTCGCTTGTCCTCAAAGTGTTGTGAACGATGTTTAAATTTATCTTATCTGTAGATCTTACTCTTCCGAGAAATTCAAGTACTTTAAAATTCACGAAGGAAATGTGTATTGCGCAATATTAATAGATAAAAGTTCCAACATAGTGTCAGTGGTTTGTGCAGTACTAAGTGAATTTCGTCTGCAGCAAATTAAATATGTCACATTACAGTAACGTTGACCATGTCATATTTGACTTGGATGGCATTTTGCTTGGTAAATAAATTAGTATAATATTACAGGATTTAAAAATTACGGTCCTGCGAACGTGCTTGTAAAAGCCTAGATTAAGGCCCGCGTTGACGCATCGTCTTACAGTGAAAACCATATAATTCAGGATATGCACATAATCTTTAATCTGTAATGATATTTTTATTACAGGAACTGATGGAAGAAGCTTTGTCGACCTTAGTTTTTAGCAGTATCTTCCTTATGTGAAGCGTATCTTGTGTTAACTTGGCAAACTGATGCACTGAGTAGTTTACACACCAACAAATGCACTATTTATTAACTTGGTTAAAAGTTTTAATTTACGTTAAAATACACAATAATATCGCTCCAACATGTTTCGGTCTCTAATGACCATCATCAGGGAGCTTTATCTGTACCTGACTAATGTTATATTTATGTTAAAACACTCGGTAAAATTACGTCGTTGTATATAGTTCGTGATGTGGCAGCATGTCGTAGAGCGGCATGTGTGTTGTGTGCAGTGCAGGGTGAGACTCATCTGTACCTAACTAAAGTTATATTTATATTAAAACACTCGGTAGAATTACGTCGTTATATATGTGTGTTGTGTGTACTGCACGCAACGCATATGTCGCTCTACGACATGCTGCCACATCACCTGATTTATATAAAGACGTAATTTTACCGAGTGTTTTAACATAAATATAACTTCAGTCAGGTACAGATGAAGCTCCCCGATGATGGTCATTAGAGTCCGAAACACTTAGGAGCGATGTTATTGTGTATTTTAATGTAAATTAAAACTTTTAAACAAGTTAATAAATAGTGCATTTGTTGGTGTGTGAACTACGTAGAATTCAAAATTCACAGTGCAATGATGGGAATGATGCCCTGAGCTTTGCTTTTTCTTATTGACCATACTTCAAGCGTACGTTTTAATGTGTGTGTTCAGAGCATTAATTGGAGAACCAAAAATCAGGAAACTGATAAATCTTAATAATTGCATATGAATATCACATGACATCTGCAGTATGTTGAGGCATTATAAAAAGCAATTGATAGCAAGTTTTCAAACACATGTGTCACAGAACTTACAGCATTACTTATGAAGCTTGATGTATGTTGAAACATAACTTTTGGACATTTTGCTGAAATTAAACTGCTTCATTCTACAATATATGTGCACAGCCAGCTGGTTAAATGAAACCATAACTAGATAAAATTTATACTGAACAGTTGGAGGAGACTGTTGTGTTTCACTTTACTTAGAACATATATTTCAGGTAATATTCGCACAATGAATGAAATATTTACACAAGAACAAAAAGAACTGTGATCAAGAAATGAGTCTAACAAATGTGTCATATCCTGGTATAAAAAAATTCCATGAATGTGACTTAGGTTAATGTGCCATTCATATGGAAAAATTTAACTGGTGTTGTTTCTTTCTTTCTCTTCAGGAATATCAACATTATAATTTTACCTTTCCATACCAAATTCATCCTTTATTCTTGATCGTCTGTAGTGCATCTGAAATAGAAAAAAATTGCAAGGCAGAGATGTTAAAACCCATGAACTCTTCGGGGTCAATTTTGGGCTGAAAGCATAGAGAGAGAGATGGAAGAGGCAGTATGACTCTTTGCTTACATGAACTATAAATAATATCATGAAGCCAAACCTAATAGGTATATCATTGCACAGAACTAATTTTTTCTCCATTCAGTCAAAGGGATAGTGGTGTACCTCTGGAATTTATAAGAGAATATGAAAAAGGAATAGCAGGTAGTACTGGCTCATGATGATTTATGGCATTTTAGAATGGCTGACATGCATGATTTTGGTGGTTGCCCTGAAATACAATTCTTAATTAGGTACTTCCTCTGCCACCATCACCAGTCATTATCAGTAATCATTCTGATGGACATGGATCGGTTATGCAATACTTTTTTTGGCAAAACTGTGACATGGTCTATCACCCAATATTTTGGTGTTTGATGTTCATGATATCTATCCTTCCAGACATATTTTGGTAAAGTGTCACTTCTTATGAAGACAGTAGAGCCAGTAATTGCAAAACTTCTGCTATTAAGTATCAATAACTTTTTCTCCATGAAATATGTTCCTAAATACTGTACATGGCATTATGATTTTAAAAATTGTTCATTTCTCCACATTGAGAAAACAAGTTTCATTTGAAGAATTATTTGGGGGGGGACATTTCTTTCATTTTTACATTATGTATAGGTATGAAGGCTACTTAGTTTTAACCATTCAGAGCATTGAATACTGTATGTACTACCTGTTTCAACATTCAAAATATGTAAATTTTGCTGACACACTGTGTTCATGCATTCTGTATGATTCTCACAACAGCAATTATTTTCATTAAAAGCCTTGTCCATTTCAGTCTTCATTATGAAGCAGTATTTCTCTAAGGTACATACATGACTTCTAAATATTATGTATGTGGATTTCAGGCCCCATAGGCTTAAGTATATAATGTTCCAGATTCAGAAAGTTTCTATGTGCAGAGAGCCAATGAACTCTGCAATAATTTTAATACAATTTTCAAGTGGAGTTGAGAGAAAAAATAATGGGGCTTCCTGGCCTTGAATATGCGAGAACTATAGTGGAAACATTACATTTACCAGTGTCACCAGAAAAATTCTACGAACTTTTCAGACAAAAGGTTGAGAAGCCATTTCCGTCTGTAAAACTTATGCCAGGTATTAGATGTAACAGGTTTTATTACATGTTTTAAATTTTATTTCTGACAGGTACAGAAGAAATTTATGTGGAGATATTTTCAATTATACTCAGCAAATATGATAAGATTTATACATCTGAAGTAAGAGAGAAAGTAATGGGCACAGTGGAAAAAGATTCATGTGCAATTATAGTTAAGGAACTTAACCTCCCGATAAGTCCTGAAGAGCTTCTGGCCCAACAGTGCCAGCTACAAAGAGAAATGCTTCCAAAGACCAAGTTAATGCCAGGTAAAATACACCTTCCTTCACCCATTATTAAAGACCCACACCATCCTTGTAATGCATGCATTACAAGGATGTCAGTAAGTAATATCTGGGCCTATTAATTCATATTACTGCAACAGAGATATAAAATAATAAAAAGCAAGTTTTAATCTTCTAGGATGTTACAATGTCACTGGGCCAATAGTTTCTGATGTTGCAAAAACTGTGGTGCCTTCAGCTTCAGGGTCAAGGCAGTACAGTTCTTTCTAACGTCACTAACCATTTACCACTCTATAGATTTAATACTCCAGAAGACTTGAATCTCCAGCAACACTGCTGTGACAACCACAAATACCAAACAGTGTTAGACAAAGCTCCCTTTTCACCATACCCTCGCTGGAAGTTGTCAAGGCACTCATCCCAGTGACATTTGCACTGTCCACTTCCAGAAGAGATGAAACCAGCACTCCAGTATCTGCTTCATTCGGATCACTTCCATAAAGTGCAACACTATTCAGTGATTTGCTGTCTGGTCAGCAAGCCGACAAGAACTCCATCAACAACAGGTTCCCCACATACAACTCACACTGTATTAAGCATTCGCCATTCATCATAAACCTTGTGGCTAGTACATTCCCACCTTAAAGGTAGAACCTCATGACCAGTGTGAGGGCACAGTGAGGCCCATTTCCTTCTCTGCAGGAATTGAACGTGTGTTGTATCACTGAATTAAATGTCTTGATTGGTGCTTTATTTTATAACACTCTCAGTATCCCGCACTACACAGCATTGGTAATGACTAGTGAATGATTAAATGTAAAGGACTGGGAACAAAATTGAGAGGATCAAGGACAAGTACAGAAAACATCATCACAGCCGTTGTCCAAACTGAGATTCAAACTAGGCACCTCTCAAAATTAAGCCGTGTTACCATTATGCTACACTGCTCATGGTTGTCAACTGATTTCATGATTACACAAAGTGAAGTATCTGTTATTCGTTGTTGCTGTGTGTGCCTATTATAATACAAGTGTTACCGTGCCATCAGATTATACTTACTACTACATGGAGATGCACTGATAATGTGTAAATATGTATACCATACAAAAAGGAACACACCAAATGTGTGCTCTGGAATATTTTCATAAAAGGAACTAGAACCAAATCTGAATATGATTCTTAGAATTAAAATATTTTACACAGTACCAGGATCTCCAGTGCGAGGTCATCATCAAACACACAGCATTAACCAGCTGGTATGTTTTGTGTAGAATGATCGTAACATTCTTTACAGGTGGATTCTTCTTTTATTTAATTCTGAAGTACTCTGCACTTTGGCTTAATGGTTCTCATTGGAACAGTTGCCACCTTGAACCAATGCTTCTGTATCCCTAAGACCAGCCCTTGTTTAGCTGGCATACACAAACACAAAAAATGAGTTTCTTCAAGAATTCTACAACTAAGTCCACTTCAGCAGTAACTGTCCCAACATGGAATGGTTTCTGAATGCTTCACACACACAGTGTCTCCATAACAATTTCCAAAGTGCCGCAAATTCATTCTGTTCTGCACGAGATCAATTACAGTGTTTGTGAGAGCATACTTGGATCATCTCCTCAGCTGTATCTGGGAGATGAATATTTTTGAACCCCATGTCAGACCTATTTAATAATTTCCACATCCCCCACTGTGCTACATACATATCTTGCCCCTCTCATCCTTAATTTATCAAACTGACAGGAGGTGAAGACAACAAAATAAAAAGCCTGCCATTTTCACCAACATTTAAAATGTAGAGGGAAGTGGAAGTAACTTCCATAGAGTGCCCCCTGCCCCACCCTCCTTTGAACTATTGCAGAGTGTTTCTTTATTACTGTCCTCTGATGTCCTGGCAGACACAGTCTTTCTGTGTGACAAAGCTGCTGTGCTTGGTGAAATGATAAAAGAAATACCCTGTATCATCCCCTCCAATATACTTCTCATTATTTCTATTCCATTCACACACATGTTGACACCCATAACCTTCACTTTCAACATGCATTTCAGCTGGCTATTACAGATCACAGAGGAGTAATGGACAATACAACAGCATGCAATGCACTACCAACCTATCTCTCTATGCAACAGTATAACATTATGTAACTTGAAATGTATATTACAGCATTTTAGAGCTTCTGTTTCATTTCAGGTGCAGAACGCTTGGTACGGCATTTGCATAAACATGGCATTCCAATTGCAGTAGGTACCAGCAGTTCTGAGGAAAGTGTTACACTGAAGCTAACAAATCATAAAGAACTATTTTCCTTATTTCACCATGTTGTAATGGGGAGCAGTGATCCAGAAGTAAAGAGAGGGAAACCAAATCCTGACATATTTCTAACATGTGCTTCAAGATTCCAAGATAAACCAACACCAGAAAAGGTACATACAATCAAATCTCAGGTGACCAAGATGTAAACCTGGCTGTTACACACTGGCATCTCAGTTTGAAAACTGAGGACAGTCCAGTCCATGTGAAATTTCCAATGGCAATGCAACATTGGAAAAAGTCTTTTGACAGTCACTATTCAGTAGTGCTGCCAATGGCAGTGGCATAACAATCTCATTCAATCCTGCTGTGTTCACAGTCGGGAAGGGCATAATGTGCAACAAGAAGGTTCGCTGTAAATATTTCCCATGTGATACATATTCTTAACACTATTGTATAAGATTATTAACAGTGATTTTCTTCGGTGCTGTGCACCACTGTTGTTTCCATTTCAGTGCCTAGTGTTTGAGGATGCACCAAATGGTGTTAAAGCTGCTCATGCTGCTGGGATGCAAGTCGTGATGGTGCCAGATGAATATATTTCAGAAGAAAACAAACAACTGGCAACATTGGTCCTCCATTCTTTGGAGGAATTCAAGCCCGAATTATTTGGATTACCACAATACTAATAAGAAATGCCTTGTAAAGAGTTTATAGTTTGAAAGAACTGAGCAATTCAAATTATTTACAATATTATTAAGTATGAATAATCTAACATTATCACAGACACTATGGACAATATGAATTCATACATTTATGAACTATAAGCTTCAACATTTACATGCTAATAAAACAATGATGACCTACAAACATAATGTGGTACAGAATGTTATTTCTAATAAGACTTTGATAATCTTTCCACTTGCTTCAAAACATCTTCAGCTTTTAAGTTGGCCAATGAAATGCTGCTTTCCTTTCCAAAATCTGAAATTAAACAAAATAATGCATAGTACTAAGATGATAATATGAAATGTGAAACTGACAGCATGGAATCCAGAAATAATAGCACCAGAAACAGCAATTGCTCAATGTGAAAATTTAATGCAAGAATTGAGGTTTCCACAGTCCTGATGTTCAGAATTCAGGTCTCTGGGTAGTTACAATGAGCAGCAGGGTTACGGATGGACTCCCAGACCCTTGAAGATGAAAGCAGCATGTTCCTTTGAAATGTCTGGAATCGATAACCCTGCTAATCAGTGCTGACAACCCAGAAGAGTCAAATTCTGAAAATGTAATGTTTTTCATAACAGTGCATTTTCAGTCTGTGGATGCTGGCAGCCTCTGGGTAAAAAATATTAAGTCGTGGATGTCTGACAAGGGACAGTTCTCCAGCTTACCAGCTGGATAATGGAAAAGAAGTCTTCCCTGTAGGAAGACCATCATGTTGGGAAATGTTACACACTAACTTTGACAGGTTCTCTGACATGGTTCATGAGGCCCACAACAGACATCAACAGGAAAACTGATAAATAAATAACAGCGTCTCACAAAGGAGTACGCTTCATGAGATTGGCTACATCACCATTTGTGAGCCATTTCCCAAATTTATTGTGACAGCCATAACAATATCTGTCATAAAACAGCAACACTGCTTTACCACCCTCCTCTGACAAATGGATAATGAAGAGTCAGATATTTCATCCCACTTCTGGTCCCAAAATTCAATGTCCCAGACCAATTTTTCAAAACTTATGGTGACACTATCGATTTTATACCTGCCGTACAATAAAATGAGTCCAACACTAGCAATCTTGTTGCCAATTAAAAATTTAAATAATTTTCATATGGAACACCTCATCGGATAGAAGCTAAATTGTTCATCTGTGTCATGCAGGGTAAACCTAATAATCAGTTTCAAGGAACTGACCAATCTGGAATTCTTGTGATCTAAGAGTGTGAAGTGTTGGAAATTATGGATTCAAGGCTTTTTGGATGGATACTGTGTCAGTGGGCCGGTGGTTCCCGGTATTTCAAAAGCACCATGTTCTTTCAAAACACTAAAACCAAGCCAAGCAACATGGCATCACATCCTGAAGAGCTGAATCCTCACCAATACAGCTGTAACAATCTAAAATTTTGTGTTGAAGCCTTCTCTGACAACCAACAGATGAAAACTTCACAAGGCAACAGCACAAGTTGTGTTAACTACTGGCTTACACAATTTATGCTCTATACTAACAGAATAAACCAAAGGAAACCAATCCAAATACCCTCTTGATCCACAATACAAAAGACAATGCTTACTATTCTCTCATTATGTATGTTACCAAATGGTCACGAATAGGAGTACAGTATGACAGCAGTAGGCAGCAATATAATGTATGCTGATTTAGTACTACATAGAAGTTCACTGTGTGCCTCCAGATGGCAGCACAAATCAGTGCAGTTTCCATACCTCAGCAGCCTACAAACGCAGCCCCCTTTACACAGCATGCATGTTTGGTGAACCTGCAATATCTCAGTGTACCTACAATGAATACAAGTAGCCTGAAATAAAATATGTATGTTGCAACAAACTGATGTTCATGACCATACCAATTTCCCAATAAAATTTCAATGGCTTTAGGATAACAGTTTCATTAATAATGAAACAATGTAAGCAGACACACTGTAAAGTCTGATGTGTGCCACATTAGTAGCACAGAGTTAAGAAAAGGTCTGCAAATGTACATGCATAACAAGCCTATCATTCTCACCGTATCTGGCATACAGTCGTGGCTGAACTCCACTGCATTCTCTAATCAAGATAGGAAATTTTGGATTGGAAGTTTTCAAGCCAACATAATGTGTCTCAATAAAGTCTCTGAAATCAATCAATTACGAATATTAGATTAGATTCAAGGAACCTATTATTTTTATGTCATGAGGTTATAGTAATCAAATAACTATAGTGACTGGGTGGTATTACCATAAGAGAAGACATAACATAGGATACTTATTATGAATTACAATGTTCAACACCTCTATTTTAGCAATCACATTTGACATGAATGGAAATTTAGGCTGATTTAGGTTTTATCAGAGTAAGTCACAAGCACCAAAGAATACCACTCACATAAATGAGCAACTTATCACCAAAACACCAACACATTTTGACTAATCCTGCCATGTAAGAGGAAAGTACAGGAATTATCAATCATAACTCAACTTTGGCGGTTATTTAAAGTCAAACTGTACTGCATGTTTCGGCCTTACAGGGCCATTATCAGGTACTTGTATTTAGAAAATAATGAGAAAAAATGCGTTAATAGAGAAAATCCATTAACAAGATTGAGATCTCATTCTCATCACCTTAATTATATTCAACAAATATAAAGTTCAAACAACACCCGCCAGAACCGGAACTTCCTCTGCATTATTCAAACGGCTGGTATACACATCTTCTTCAAAAGTTGAATTCGCTCCTCCCTTCTCAGCCTTAATGCGATATGATTCCTTCTGAATTACAATAACCTACCACTAAATTCTGCTCACTTCATGATTCATATCAACACAGCGTTGCGAATGCGTATTGTCTGGTTCGTGCGGCTCCTTCATGTAGTCATTTTCTCGTCGTTCATTATTACGAATTACAATATTTGTTACGTACAAACGTAACTCATACATTGCTATCGATAATTTCAACCACAAACCTTATATATACTTCAACTAAGCATAACAAAAACCTATATCCACAATGTCCCATACCTCACCCCCTTACTAGCTGCAGAGGACTGACACAAGTGCAACCGCAATTCTTTCAGTTCCTTCGGAAACTTCACGACCAACCGACCGGCCATATTCGTACTGCAGATCAGTGCGTATATTTCTCACATCGCTGAGTAAACTTCACTCATCGCGCACGTTGTGCCACGGAGAAACATTGCAACACGGCTGATCCGTGGCACACAATTCGGATTTCGTTCCTTTGTAATCCAAATTTTAATGGTATATTACTGAAATGACCACAGCGAACACATACATGTGACACCAAAGCTCAAGAGCTTCAATAAGGCGTATTTTATGATAAAATCTTTGAAAGATGTAATAAGTCACCATTCAGAATTCTGTATCATGCTCATTTTTAGCCTCGTATGAAGTACGGTATTATATTTTGGTTAACAGATTGTTACAGTAAAAAAGTTTTTTGTCTCCAAAAAAAAGCTGGTAGTTTGATTTTGGGATTAAAGGACGCGCATCCTGCAGGAATAGTTTTAAGGCACACAAGATTTTAACAATAGCTTCAATTTAAATTTTTAGAAGTGTCATGCTTTAAAAATATCATATGAATACTAAACGTATTTATCTTGTATATAAATATGATACAAGAGGCAGTCATGACCCCCATGTCTCAGGTTGTACCACATCTTTATATCAAGTGTATCATAAACGTGGACATAAAATTATATGAAGTGCCTGAAGAAAATAAAAAGATTACACATACTTAATAATTAAAAAAAAAGAGCTGAAATCCATACCTTTGCAAAATGCTTTGTATACTGTAGAAGAATATTTACAGGCAGCATTGTAGAAGTTGTGGGTATTGGGAACCGGGGTAAGTAACTATAATTACCCATTTGGTCGTAATTTTATGTATTGTTGTAGTCGTGTGGTGGCCTTTGACTGTGGAAGGAATGTGTCGTGTCTGATCTGTGCATTTTGTAGTTTGGCATGGTTCATATATTGTTGTGACTTGTTCAGTGTTACGTTATGTGACTTTAGGGATGCTAATAAATACCAATACCATACTTCGCACATAAACTAGAAGTGGTACTTTTGTCTTCTTTATGTTGCCCGTATGCCAACACGGCGTGTCTGCGAGCGGAAGCTTGCCATGAGATAAGAGTCCCGCAGCGTGGATCTGCGGCACTCGGTGAGCAGATGGGTCGACATGGGTGATGGGAGCTAACCCGTGCTGTCTGTCGCGTATATGTGTATGATGGATGTAACGTTTGTTGATGCAATTGGGGGATCAATCGCAGGCACCGAAGTGACACGAAAGCAGCTGTAACATGCGATGTGTCGAAACAAAAAACGAGGATGTAGCTAGTCTTGTAGTGATTGTCAGTGACGTATAGTGTTCAGTTAACACGCTGCATACATGCCTCAAGATTCCGACAGTGGTGAAATGATGTCACTGAGGGAATGGAGACAAGCCATTCGAACGCCCACAACCTATCGCGTCGGGAATAGTACTTTACGCATTCAAACACAGTTTGTTAGTCTTGTTGCCTTTATTGGTTTGGTAGTGCTATTAATAGTGTATACATTTGCTATAGATCATCATTCCACTGTCAGTGTAGACAATCTTAAAAATAAGTCCACAGTCAAACTGTCTATGCAGACTGTGACTGCTTCCAGTCATGATAATTATAACACTACCTATCCACTTACACCACCAAAAAGAACACCTAAAGGAATCCAGTTTCGAATAGGAATGATTAGTGACTCTGACCAAGAATCAAAAAGCAAAACTGAAGAGTTTACATGGCTGAGTTACTACAGAAAGGGATACCTATTATGGAATCCTGTTTCAAACAGCATTAAGGTATCCTGGGATACAGGTGACCCGATTGTGTTGAAGTCAAGTATTGGAGAGTCAGGTCGAGGAATGGAGCTCTCTGAACTTATTGTGTTTAATGGAAAGCTGTATGTTCTTGATGACAGGACAGGGATTGTTTATGAATTACTGGATGATAAAGTGATACCATTTGTTATACTTAATGACGGACATGGTCGGATGAATAAAGGTTTGTTTATCACTGTTTACCATTCACTTGTATTATACGTTTTTAAAAATATTTTGTTATACTGAACATGTTATACATGTACCTGAAAGCTATAAGCATTAATGACATGACACATCAAAATGCAAATAATCCATATTTGAGCAAGTATGTTACTGAGAATTTTATAAAATTTCTCTAATATTATAAAATATGTAATACACTAACATACTTTGAACATTATTGCACTAATTTGGGTAAAGGTACAGTTGTACCTAAAACTAGTGTAGCTATTAATGTAAATGTAAAATAAACAAGGAGCAAAATTTTGCATTCTTTTGTAAACAATAAAATTTTGCATTACAGGTTTCAAATCAGAATGGGCTGCAGTGAAACAGAGGAAGTTGTATGTTGGAAGCCTTGGGAAGGAGTGGACAACAAACACTGGAGAAGCAGTGAATAAATACCCACAGTGGGTCAAGACTGTTAGTCCAAATGGGGAAGTAGAACATCACAACTGGTATCAAAAATATCTTTCAGTCAGAAGAGTTCTTGGGATTGAATTTCCTGGTATGTTATCTTTGCCTGTCTTTTAAAAGAAGTCATGTACTGTCTAAGAACATAATGTTTAAAATATATAGAACTGTAACTTCAACATAGTTAATCTCATCATATATATATATATATA
>Ga0136643_10004178_pt1 | contig 19791 bp, 24 predicted proteins | sample TergutLab28metaG_FD_96883 | JGI IMG/M metagenome (GOLD analysis project Ga0136643, IMG submission 96883) | Labiotermes labralis P1 segment gut microbial communities from Petit-Saut dam, French Guiana - Lab288 P1 (version 3) (version 3) | ecosystem: Host-associated > Arthropoda: Insects >...
GCTTGTGAGTGCGGTAATGAACTTTCGGGTTCCGTGATATGCGGGGAATTTCTTGACTAGCTGCTAACCAGTTAGCTTCTCAAGGACCCTGCACCATGCAGTAACTAACTACGTAAGCGATGTAAGTAAGTAAATGACGTAAGTAAGTAGGTGATGTAAGTAAGTAAGTACCTAAGTAAGTTAAGTAATTAAGTAAATAGGTGATGTAAGTAAGTGATATAAGAAAGTGATGTAAGCAGTACCCGGTGAGGTTCAGCCTGCCCAGGGGCTAAGCCCCCGGTTCCAAAATTAAAAAATGGGGGGGCGCAGTTTGCGCCTAGAATGTCAAAAAAGCAGGTAGTGGGCCCCAAAAGTCCAAAAAAACACCTTGGGGCAAAAGCCCCGGGCCCAAATTCAAAAAACGCCAAGAGATGTGGAGTACAAGAAGGTCCTAAGTACCGCCCAGAGCTTTCGACTTTTTTCCTGGGTATTTTATCACGGTGCCGCCGTGAGGATTGGTCTCAGCCGCCGTCCAGCCTGGTATGGCGGTTCCTCCGTAGCCACCCCTACGCCAATCCCAGACCCCGTGACTCCCAAAGAAGGGGCAAATGCCCCCGGGGGCCGAAACTAAAAAATTTTGGGGGGGATCCGCCAGATGGCGGGTGGCGCGCGCACGGTAACTTAGAATGAAGTAATATGGCGGGTATGGCGCTAACTTTAAATTAGTTTTCATTTGAAAGTCGGCCATTTTCCAAAATGGCGGACATCGCGCTAGCTTTTAAATAAAACCTAGCCTTAAAGTCGGCCAGCGCGGTAACTTTAAATTAAAATTTATATGGCTACCAGCGCGCTAACTTTAAATTAAACCTTGCCAGCGCCCCCCTTGTAGAGGCGAAATGATGAGTGCAAGGACGGTGTTGTGCCTCCGTGAGGATGGGTGAATGAGAACAAGAAGGGGAAGAAGGATAGAGAAGTGGAGCCGCCATGCCCCCACCTACGCCCAAGGCTCCGTCTGGAATGACCTATGAGAGGCGAAGTATTGAGTGCGAGATGGTTAGCGCTGGTCACCCCTGTGTCCCTCGCATGACGTCAGCTGCATGCTCGTGCAGTATTCCGAGCGCACGTGAAAACCGTAACACTTCGTTTGACCGGGGAGCTGATGCAGGTGCATTCTATCACGCGCTTAGAAGCATGACTTGTTGCCGGAAAAAAAGCGCTATCGCTGCAAATTACTCTAACAGCCCGGGGAGGTACCGAACGCTGTGAGTGGGTGGTCTAACGTGTCCATGTACTGAAGGGCGATTATTGCAGGTACGAAAGCGCTAACACATGTGAATTAAATATCTGTAAGCCTATATCCTGAGACGGCGATATAGGACTATGTGGGGCTACGCCTGTATGGACATGTCATATGGCAAGAAGTGTGGCGGGGTGAACATACTGGTTCTGTATAAACGCTACGTGACCCCATAGCACTGACGATGTGCTTGCCACATCGTGAATCTGCGAACACCTAGCTGCATCTCGAAGCTGTGAAGGGCGTGACATCGTGGAGTTGGGTCAGTGCATTACGCTAACTGTTAATACGTAGCTATTGGCTTACGCTAAATAAATGAGTATAAGTGTAAGGCGACAGCGCGTAATTAACGTAACGAAATGCACTTATAGGAAACGACGTAGCCGTTGTGTGAAGCTGTGCTCCAGCTGCTGCGAAGAAGGGCGTGGCATCCGGAGTTTGAAGTCCCCGGGAAGATAGGTAGATGGAGCGTTACACGAATCCTCTGGATACGTTATGTAAGATTTTAATGAGTTGAATCAAAGTCACGCTTTTATATTCATGTTGCAGCACGATCATCAAGAATGCAATAAGCGATAGTGTGATCAGAACGTGACATACATCTGTGTTGCATTCTTGATGATCGTTTGCAAACAAGAGCATAACGGTGTGACGGTATGTGGCAGAGGAGTAATGTACAGCTTCACCTAGGTTGACGCATCCCCTGCCGGCGTAACCTGGTTGCTGCTGCTGCTGCGGGAAGAGGCGTGCCTGTGCAGGGAAAGGAGAACATAGCGTGCTCCTCCGAATAGAAACAAAAGAGCCCTCTACCAGTTCATTTCCAGCTTTCAGGTAGCATCAGATCAATAGTCGCCCTTAGCATATTTTCCCTTGACCGTTTGAGGGATGGTAATGAACTAGTAGATGCTCTTACAGGCTGTGGTGGTGTTGGCAGCGGTCACGTACGAGACAAGCTGTGCCGTGGCAGAGAGATGTGTGGGGGTATCGGCAGTGCTCACGTACGAGGAGAAGTAAACACAGGTTAGTGCAGTGATCCTTACATTTCACAACGCAAAATGAATACACAACATTCAATTAGACTGCGTTTAATCAAAGCAGTAGTGATACATACATACGCTATTTATTATGTGTTCACATAAATGCTATGAGCTCTTCTTCATACAGGCGAGGGTAGTCTATGTGTTTACTGGCGTTAGGCAACGGTTCCACATACACAACCGAAGTTAAAGCCATCGTCACATACGATAACAATTCCGGCAAAGCACGTGTGTAATCGCGCAATTGTTGCTGCACGACATGAAATACTCGCGCAAGATAGTGAACGTCCAGTGGCGTCAGGCATATGTACTGAGTGCTGAGATACATTCTGGCTAACCCGCGTCGACTCCTCTACGTATTTAACCTAAAGCTACCACTTTCGCACTTGACGCATGGTTCCTCCTCCTGCCCTTTGCACATAGACTGGTCTATCTTGGGTACACACTCCGTCAGCGTGTAGACCTGCTCGTCTGTGAGACTGATGGACTTTAACCGAGCCCTCCGTATGGCACCGACTTCCACCAGAGGTTGATAGTCACGAGCGGGGTAGAATCCGACAGACACGTATTTGATATTGTACCCATTGATGAAAAAAAGGCGCCTGAGCAGGACTCCCTGGGGATCGAATGCTGGATTGGCGGTCCAGTAGGTACAGATGTCACTGTAGGACGATGAGGCGTCAGGCAACTGCAGCTACTGCTGCTCCTGGACAGGGGGATTCCTTCTCCTTCTCTTGGCAGCAGCAGCAGCAACGTCGGCGGACCGTTTAGTAATAGTAATAGTATTATGCTGTCTAGACGCCATCGCAGCACGGAGCAGAGTGATGGGATGGACGACGTGCTCGACCGGCTTATAGGGCTGCAACAAATTCGGCAGTATGACGTGTCATGTCAGGAGGACATTGGACAAAATCCTTCTTCTGCAGATAGTACATTAACCAATCATGGAGAGAATGCGCGGTTTTGGTTGCGCAAGCAAATCTAGGAAACTTGAAACATGCTAATGTACACCAGAGGTCGTGATTGAAAGAGGCGGGTGAGGGGCTACTGAGAACCTCTAGGTTATGGATCGGCCGTCCCGTTAAGTCCTGCAAGGAATGTACATTTCGAGACTCCGTAGGCGTAGAGCTGCGCGAATCCCGCCACAGCTTCGTTAATGACCGAGTGTAACTTTTTATATTCAGTATGTCCATCGGACGAATTTAAGCCGTTCTCTGTCGAGCCATGATCCGCCATCTTGTAGGGGCTCTTGAAACGGAACGTCTCGGACGCGGCGGCGCTGGCCACGCGCAGCTCCTTGACGACCGTCTCATCCTGCCGCCCCCGCAAGAACTCGTAATCAATCACGACTTCCCTACCTCCTGTCATGTTAGATTAGGAATGATAAAGAATCGGTAAAGTAACTATCTTTTTATAGGCAGCTGCGACAGCATTGACCCCAAACGCCAGGCGGCATTTGGGCCCCGAATTTGGTAGCGAACAATCGCTCCACCTGTAGGTCTGCATTGCACGCATCGGAAGAGCGAGATGAATTGTTTAGGAGTGTAGCCCCGATCCATGTAGAGGGCGAATAGACAGCAGTACGTGCCGCAGGCGTTACTCGTCAGGCCTTGCAGCTGTCTCCTGTTATAGTCCCAGGTCGTGCAGTTGCGTTTAACGAACGCCTGGATGGCGGGCACGAGCGGTACGATGCCGTACGAATCGAAGTAGTATGCACTCGAAGATTTGGGTCGAAAGTGTACGGCTAGCCAGTGTGAACCTCCGTCTGTGTGGGGATCGGCATTGACGATGACATTGCAGGTTCGCGCGATCGAATGTAGTAGGAGATCGGAGGGGAAAACGTCGAGGAATGAGCTAACGTCGCGCAGTGTACACAGTATTTGCAGTGTCCATCCCTCTCTCTTAGAAGTCGGTCTTAACGGTACGCGCAAAATCTACGAGGACGGAATTGTCGAATTCTAGGTACAGCAGACACGTGATCGCTTCGGGTAATGGCTTATTGAATTTCAACTCGATTCTGATATTTCAGATCTCGGGGTGGGACTATGACCCTCCGACGCGCTCCGGTAAGGTGTAAGGTCAAAGAGTAACATGAAAAAGCCGTTTATATACATATCGTGTGTTATTTGCAGTCCCGAGTTCGAGTGATGTATACCGAACGCTTCGGAAAGCGTCCTGTAGCCCATGACGGAAGTCTTTTCATGATCCATGCCCAGTTATAGGCCCTCGTTTGGGAACTGTTTCCCGTTCACAAACAGCGAAAAACAGCTGATATCGTAATGTTGAAATCTGTACGGGTTGCTGTCCAGCGAACCGATAAAATCGGTGTTCTTAACCATGGTGTGCAAGAGACGTTTCGGGATGAGACCTAGGACGGCGTTGTCGATAGACAAGGATTTTGATCCGGCGGAGAATGTAAACGTCTTGAGTTTTCGACTCTCGTTAGGTTATACCGCGTGATACTCCCCTTGCTCAGTGTCGAATTGTGAGCTATCAATATGGCGGAGTTTGGCCTTATGCGTCTGACCAGTAATTGGGCGTCGAAAAACTTGAAAACGGCTTTTCAATCGAAATTCTTGTTCATCAAATAGAAGCTCGATCGGGCCTTCGTCAATCTGATCTGCAACCTGACCCCCGGCACTAAGTATAGGGGTTCGTTACATAGGTCACAATGTAATCGACCTAAGAGTTGGACTTCCTTGCTCGCGCTAAGTTTGTTCCGAGTGATGAATCCCCGGTTCGTCGTGGCGGTCAGAGTCTCGGCCGTAGGGTCGCAAGGTTGCATGTCGCACGTGTCGACATACCAGTACGCGTGTGACAGATACGAGGTTGCCGCGTCTGTGCCGTAGGTCATGAGTCTCGAGATAAGAATGATAATAATAGTGCTCTCTCGCCTGCGTGATGGTGACGGCATTGAGAGTGACGTTACATTGACTGGAACAGAGAGTGGAAGAAATTATTGGTCACGGCCGTGAGGTCCGTAAAGTCTACATCCTTTCCCGAAGCCGAGATCAATTTACCCTGGACGTGGAGTTTGATATCGAGATGTATGTACCTATCTTTATCGGCAGGTATAAAAAATTCCAGATCGTTTTGATCCACAGGGGCGATGGATTTGTATGCGGTCGCTATCGTGCATAGCATAGATTTCTGAATGGGCCTGTGCGCGAAGATGTTAAACTCGCTACTAACGGAAGCTATCACCGCCGCAGATATGATGGGCTGCTGAAGAGTGACTGAAGTAAACTAGGAAAAGATGTCCCATTTTTATTATTTTTCGGACACACTTGATCTTTTTGTTTCGAGACTTGGGGCTCCCATTACATCCCTTCTCTCTGGCGCGTTTGCGTCCAAGGCCTCGCTATTTGCTAATCAAATTTTGCGCGGTTTCAGTCATGTGTTTGGACACGATATCCCCTGCACTCGTGTCGTTGCGTGACTTGCGTTCCGCGATATCGGTCAGAAACTTGCCACCGGTACGCAATGTCCGGCAGCCCACTGCCTTGGCCTCGCTCCACAGCAGAAGCCGGACCCAGCGAATGAGACATGATGATGATAAAGAGAAAACGAACGTCCGCATGTATCGGACGGTGCTTTCGCCCAAAAAGTGCGGCGATATCAGGTTACAGTATATTAGGGCGGGCTGTCTCCTATGTGCGGCGAGGAGCACGAAATTTCACAGATCCCCACTTCCCAATTGGAGGTCAAACCCAGGTCGACGGGTTGCGCCAGATTCACAGTGAAATCGGCGTGTGTATTCTATTCATAGGTGTTTCCCGAGGCGTTGCTGAACAGTCACGTAAAAAGACTCGGGCTCGTCGTCACCATATTAGATATTCCCTACGCTAGTTCCAGGTACCCAAGAGTCGAAGCCCTGACTATAAACTCGCCAGCGGTCGAGATATTCCCGAATACCTCGTGTAACCATGTTGTCCAGTATTTTATGTATTTTATAAGCGGTCCGGTAAAACTGGCCGTATATAGGCGTGCGGTTTAAATCCTACTTTCGCGACCCGAAATATCTCGGTGCTGAAATTCCGTTCGGCAGCCTTGGCAAACCGCATCTACTCCTTGCTGATGCGCACTGCTTCACCACGCGAAACGTCGCTTTCGCAACAGAAACGCGACGTCTCCGGGCCTCCATCCTTTTCCATATAGCAAGAACGTCCGAATCTATCACTCGCGAGAGCGCCATGACAGTCGAGTGAACCGTGTACTTGTAGGCCCTGACAAATTTAGTAAGAACATCGATATATCTGTAGGTATATTTATATGTAAAATATTTGTAGAGTCTATCGCGAATCGTGCGATGCACACGTTCCACGACCGCACATTTCAAGTCGGGATTTTTAACACCTGAAACTGTACTCCCTCGTGCCGTAACATGTCCTGAAAATGTTTATTTAGAAATGCCTTGCCCTTATGAGTTCGTACCCATATGGGACGACGTTTTCGTCTCGGGTCATCAAATATGGACCGAAATGAAGAGGCAACGAAAAGCCCGCTCGTTGTCTTTACAGGACTATATGCAGAAATTTCGAGAATACATCTATAACCGATAGAATGTATGTGATTATCGTTGTATATTGCGTAGGCCTGTACATGCATAAGATCGCATTCCATAACTTCCATCACGTTAGTCACGGTATAGGGATTACGTGCGAAACGCTTCCTCGCAGGTCTGTGAAGCGTATAGGCATCGTGTTTCTCTAACCAGGCTGTGATGCCTACCGAATCTTCCGCAGGGTCGAGAAGGCCAACGGTCTGACGGGGTCATAATACAATCTGCTAGTAATAGTCATTAATACTTTATCCGCTTACGTTGTAACGCGGATTCAACACCCCGTCCCTTCGGTTTCGCAAAGAGGGGTGCAATAACATCGCGAAATTCCTTTCCTCGCGTTATATTAATGATATCGTCAGGGTGATATCTGGTCAAATGAGCGTTTGTCATTATCAATATTTTTTTATGTCTTTAGATCATCCTTGCCGATAAGTTGCGCATTCACGTTCTTACGCCTCAATAGTTCCCATAACCCCAACGTCCCTCTAAACACTCTTCCCTTAAATGTGATATTGTCATCGGTATCTATAACCACCGGAGAATCACCTATCATGAATAGCTCGCCATCCTTACGTATACCGTACTGTGTATCGAGAAAACGTCTCCTCCTCATGTAGGGACTAACTACGGATCCGACTTTTTTGTTCTTCTTCTATACCGTACGTATGTGCACCCTCCTCCTTGGTAGAATCATCATCATCATCTCCGTTTCCGGGAATAAATCCTTGTTTAGGGGACTCATATACGGTATGTCTAGAAATCGAGGAAGCGTCGCGTCACGTCTTTTTTTTGTGTGGAGGCGTTTATATCTCAATTTTAGTGACTATCAACTGTTTTGCTAGCCCGGGCTCGGGGGATGGGGAGTTAACCTTGTTAGAAGTTGTCGTCGTCGTCGTGTCGAGCATTACTCGTCTTAGAAAATCCGAGATCGCCATCGTCTGCGTCTTCCGTCTGATATCGGCCTCGCGAATCTTGTAACGTATCTTATCCACTCTTCATACGGATGGTATTTTTTAAGTCTGCCGCCTCTACGTTTCGTCTTCCGCTCGCGAGGCGAAGAAGGGTGCCGGCGTCATTTGTGCCTACTATGGTACTGGTCGGCCGAGACGAGGTACATATTACGTAATATGTTTTTATCATGCGCGCGCGGGGGACCTAAGGATTAGGCTGACGATCTTTGGCAAAATGGCGCCTAGTAGGGGCAACAGAAATCCACCGCGCTGAACTATAAGTCTCTTCCCCCAAGAGAGACATGTGCCTGTCGGCGACCTTGCGAAGCATCCAGGTAGGCGTTATACAACCCAATACAATCTTCGGGATACATTTGATGGGCCAAATACATGAACTGCTTCTTATCTCTGACGTTTTTCAACGGGACCAGATAATGGGCATTCAGCGAACTATCTCTATAGTAGCGTCCCTGAAGAAAGAGATTTTGCGTAATCAAAATCACGCTGATATTTCTGTGAAGGATGCCTCTCGTAAACAAGTAACACTTGCTTAGAATAGTCGTCGTCTAGGATCACGAGGCACGGTTTGCCGCGCGCGTCCTCCCCAAAGTTCTCCGGTACGCCCTCGTTATATTTGAAGTTTGTGGGCAACTGCTGACGCGACGGAACAGCTGTCTTCTCGCTGTAACACCAGATTATTCCCCGTCAAATTCTCGTTTGGTGCAGAGGGCGTCGAATTTCTTTAGGAAACATACGCAGAATGACGTTTTGCCTGAACCGCTAGGCCCGCTCACTATACACGAGAACGGATGCTTAAATTTAAGATCATCACTCATGGATGGTCAGGCTATGACACGACCCTCTTCCCAATTCACATTTCCCTATTTATGCCCAAACGGGACGGACGTATTGTCGACTGATCGCCGCATCTTGAAGAAGGAAATTCTGTTCAGCTTATCTTCGGGTTCAGTGACTATGGATACAGTTCCACCTCCCCCTTCCTCTTAAGTTTAATTTTCTTCTCGGTATGTATATTCACCACGGTAGGTTCCCCCGTCCCCAGAATCATGTCCCTGATGTCTTCGAAATTCACCAGTCGCGAAGCGTTGTAATTCAGGGATACGCCCCTGAATTTACAGACGGTTTTTTCGACCGTCCCGGTCACAGTATCGAGCACCCTGTAAACGTAGTTCTTTGGTCCACCACTCACAAATTCCGATATGGTTTCTGAGGGGCGCATTTCGGATGTCATATCTCCCAATTTGTCCCCGGTTTCAATCAGCTCGGGTTCGTCTCCCGGCTTAATGTATATTACCGACTCCGTGTCGTAATAGATCGCATTCTCTCGCAGTCTGTCGAAATAGCGATACAGATGGATCCTTCCCCTGCGGTGACATAAGCTCGTATTACCTCGTTCGTATGTCGCAAACTCGGCAGGTGTCCCTCTGCTCCGTACTTCCGCGAGACCCAGACGTCATCGTTGGCAAACACGAGGTTCATCAGCTCGAGGCCGGGCGTGGCCAGAAATCCGTACAGTTCTCTGCGTTCCGTGATTACTTTGGTCATAGTCCGATCGTTCCTCTCCGTCTATTTCCCCCACATGGAATTGAGACACAGTTTGGCCAGACCCCTTTCGCAGCGTTATACCTGTTTCCTTCCTTCTCTAGCCGTATCCCTTCGCTCGTCCAAAACGATTCCACATACCGCTTCTCGTCGTTGGGACTATGGACCCAGCCGGGATAACCGCTCGCTTCCGCTTTCAATTTAAAAAATGTGCTCGACGAAAAGTCTCCCATCGCTTGTTTCGGGGTTGTATTGGGTGAACTGATACTCATAAACCTCATATATATATCGAGTATCCTGTAACCCTTTTCCACGGCCAACATCACCTCATCCATTACCCACGCACCGGTCAGGACCGACTCCTTATCCTCGGTATGCCCACATTCTTTACTGGAGGAGGTGAGGACGCATGTTATACACAGGCAAAACATGAACTTCCTATTGCATCTGAAGGGGAGGAGAGGATGTTACATCTCTGGTGGAACGATAGAACATTTGATCAGGCCGTCCATACGTAGGCATGCTTCCTTATCTTTACACACGTCTCCTACGTGAATGACAGGATGACCTACGAGGAACTTGAAGTACTTGCGTATGTAAGGGTATAGGCTCATGACGTCGACATGTTGTATAGTCTCATTTACCTGTGCCTTGTAGCATAAACGCATGGACTCAGTTCGACCCCCGTATAGAGCATCACGGGTACACAGCGGACTCTGTTGCACTATGGGATGCGCGAGCAGTTCGGGTTTCACTATACCACCTTCGTCAAATTCACATTCCCATTAAACGTGACCAGACATTGCGCTCGCGGTATGTGTTCCAGACGAGACACTCATGGTGCTGACGTCACGGAACGCCTGGCATGTGTGCCCGTGAAAATAACAACCAAAGAACTCGTAGATTGTACGGGTCTCGGGGCAATAACAATCTACACTGAAGCGGGGCAATTCAGGCAGCTTGTACTCGCGACCGTTGAGGGCATGCATTACCTTCACCCCGTCCGTCTGTTCCATATGCAGCAGCCACATCAAGGCTTTCTTTCTATACTTGTTATTACAGGTGCACCATCCAGTCGGTATGAGTCTTGTAGTGTCGGGCTGAAGGAATCGTTAACGCAAGACCTTATTGCATGCCGACGCGATCGTTATTGCCTCCAGAAATACTTCTGTATTCCCTATGTACATGAACTCGCGCCTAAACACTCGGCACGCCTGTCTTAGAACTGTGACGTCATCTTCACAGTATGTTTCCAGCACGCGCCTGTTGTCGAAAGGCTCCGATTTCCGGCTCTCGTACCACGCGAGAAACTGTCTCCTCTCCCTTCACCGACCTCATTCACATCATAATACGAGACATCGGGGACGGGATCTATGTAGTTTAGGTTTTCCTCAGTATTGAAATAGTGATGGTACCACGATTTGGAGGCAGTCAGACCGAATGCCTCGGGCAGCTTACGGAGAGGACACGCTATCCAGAAAGACAAAGTGCTCCATCTTCATGCACATTATCTTCAGTCCGTTCACGATCAGTTCCGGTTTCCATTTCAGTAGGATCGCCCTGTTCAGGATGAAATGAAGGTCAAATGCGTTGGCGTTGTGTGCGATCGCTATAATCTTATTGGCCCAGGGGCGTGGTTCGGTTAAATATGTTAGCATGTCCCCGACAGGGTCGTCCCAGAACGAGTGCTTCCTCTTACCGCATCGCACGCAGTCTCCGTCTTCCACGTCCTCGCACCGAGAACAAAATTGCTGCACGCAGACGAGATTAGGTACGTGTAACTTAGCCTCATCCATGTACCTAGCATTTAGGGTAGTATCAAAATCACAGAATACGTTTAGTACCTTACCACCTGTGGAGGGTAACGCGTCCTTCTGGGGTCTCCTGTAACACAGGTGATCGACGTCTCTGTTCTGCTAACAGTTCTCACAGAATCGCTTGTTACAGTCATGTTTTCCGGGCGTCACGAGCCATCCACACGTAGCGCAACATCGCTTGCGTTCAGACTTTTTGTTTGAGGTGCTCTGCTTGTGGTTGTCGTAACATGTGGGGCTTCTAAAATGCCTATGGCAGTCGTCGCAGTGGATTCGAACATCGGAGAACAGGCACGGCGGGCTGGCCATGCAATCGCTACACGTCTGGTCACAGACGTGCGTTACGTCACTTCTACATGCTTTGTTGCAACCTTTACACACGTACTTACTAGCCATGGCACCAGTAAGATATGTGATCACGTGATGTCTTTCGACACATCGTACAGTAGATTAAGTCTTTTAGCGGAGTCTACCTGCCCTTCAAACATGAATTTACCACAGTTCAGACAGTGGTAGACAATTTTCTTACACTCCGGAAAGTGTTCCTGGAAACGGGCGAGTTCGGGGATCCCCGCACCGTTAGACAGATCGATCCCGGTCGTCTCGAGTAACGTTTGGACTACGTGACGTATCTTCCGGCCTTGACGATACGCCTTATAAATCGGATCATTATCTACACTCGAAATCGCTATTATAAGAGAGCGTGCTAAATAATTTTCCTGTGCCTTCACCTCCATGATACTATGCTTGAGGTGCGCCATTACGGAGAGCGGTCTGCCCCTGCTCTTAATTGCATGTTTACCAAAACCGACGGGCATCTTGACAGAATGCACGGTTACGACTAATGTGTCCAGGGCATTGAATCTAGAATTCGACCATGACACTCAATCAAAGACGCTCCATCTCACATCTCCGGATAGTTGATCTTTCCGTCTGAAACTGATTCCGATCGGTTTGTCGTTTTGGTTTACCTGATTTTGAATTGTTATCCCTACCATATCAGTATCGTCTACATCGCGTAACGCGTGCTCAAAGAGATCCTTCACACTGGCTAGGAAATGTACTACAGGATTCGTATTATCCGAAGGAGGTATTAAACGCACAGTAAGCTGCCTTCCTACAGCATTGTACCGCCTGTACTGTCTCGTAATTGTGTCTACTATCTAGAATCTGCGAGCCATGATTTTTTTCTCTACAATAAGATACACAACTATTTAGGTTTGACACAACAAAACACTCATATCACTTATTGCATCTGTAATCAGAATAATACTTATGGTTCCGCCTATGGAGACCACTGTTGCTGCCACGTACAAGCGACCTCCTATTTATTGCCGGCAGATGCTGACGTCATTTTCTTGTTTGTTTCAGACTTTCAACACGATCACGATTCTTTGTGCCAATACACAAACATAATTGGAAGAAGAGATCCTTAAGGTAGTTATTATTTTTACATACTTCTACTTACGTCATACACTTATTTATTTCTGCTTTGAGAACTTTTCTTGCAGACAATGGATCTAGCGAAACGATTTGAAGAGGCTACTTCATATGCTACAGTCAATATCAGTTCTTTAGAAATTAAGAAACTGTATCCTATTGTCAGTGCTAAGAGAATGACCACTAAATACAGACCGATTATCTTGCTTTCGATACGAGAATCTGAAGCAGGAATAGTTCAAATATTTCTACCCAAACGATATTGTGCAGTGATTTCCGATGACGATATGGACAAAATTAATACTAAAGCAGTCTCCCTGAATCTTCTATTTAAGGGCTTGTGTGAAACCTTCAAATCGTACTTGTTAGGAATAGAGTCCTAGAACCTACATTATATGCACTCTTTTGTTTTGCAGATACCCCTCCACACATGCAACCTCATGGCATACCATTTGACGGGTCGAACACTCTGAGACTCAACACTTCTTGGTGTATAGGAATATTGCAGAGAACGCCATATGGTTACCACATTTCACTCCTGTGAGGATCAATCATTTACGCTTTGTGAATCAATTATTACAAACATTCTGTGCACTGGATATTTGTTGTGCTCTTACAGGAAATTACCCTGCTTATATTGCTGGTGTACTCAGTTCCTATTACTGTACGAGACTTGTCATAGGAGGACTTCACATAGCTAGAACAGACTCCACTATCCTAGAAAACATCTACAGAAAAGTTCGTACATTTGAAATCGGACCTCTTGAGTTCCGTCTAACAGAATGGCTAGAATATGAAAGTTTCCCAGATTATTCCATGTATGACATTACACATGAAGGTGTGATGGTTCCCTTTCAAATTACCATTGTCGATGTCTCTGCATATTGCGGATCCCGATCTAGCATTGATTTGGCAGAATTTATCTGGGAATGTGTGTGTGTATTTCCTGTCAAAATGTACGCTATAGTATGCGTTCCTCAACACACCTACAGTCGTCTACCTAAATGATCACAGGGCTGCTAGCAATGGATGGACATTAGGTATCCTATGCGATGAGTGTTTGGAGGAATTTAGGCTCATACAACAACTGTTCATAGGCAACTGTACCTACGAACGCTCGTGCAGGTGTAATGTGTGCTTACAGCCACCTTCACTCCGAAGTTTGGCTTCCCATGCAGTTTTCCATCTCACTTTTAATTTATCACAATTCACACTGACTGGCAGAACACTTTATCACCATTACCTTTATGCAGTGGAATCAAATATTGTTCCCAAAGATAAGCTGGTTCCACTTACATTTTCCCCATTGCAATGTACTTTTGTGCTGGACAAACGATGTGCAATCAGTAAGAGATTTCACAATGACTGCGTAATCCCTTCTGAACGCTACTGGTCCACAACATATGCAACATTCTGTGCTAGCCAAGAGGAGGCTATTGCAATGTTGTGTAAAGAAAAAGATAATTGGTGGTGTGAACTCTGTAATAGACCCTTATTCAAAACATGAAACTGTTTGTTCTTTTAACCTACACAAGGGTGATATGATGTGTTCATTTACTGTCTTTCTGTTTAATGTAATGTATGTATACATATATATATAAAGATTAAAAGATAACTGATGTGTATTTTCTATCATTTACAAATGGTTTAGTACTAGCATATGCCGCCTTATTCGATCCCAAAACTATTCTCCCTGCACAGCTTCCTTACGTTTCCCTGGTCAAACGAAGTGTTACGGTTTTCACGTGCGCTCGGAATAGTGCACGAGCATGCAGCTTACGTCATGTGAGGGACACAGGGGTGACCAGCGCTAACCATCTTGCACTCAATACTTCGCCTCTCATAGGTCATTCCAGACGGAGCCTTGGGCGTAGGTGGGGGTATGGCGGCTCCACTTCTCTATCCTTATTTCCCTTCTTGCTCTCATTCACCCATCCTCACGGAGGCACAACACCGTCCTTGCACTCATAACTTCGCCTCTACAAGGGGGGTGCTGGCAAGGTTTAATTTAAAGTTTGCGCGCTGGTAGCCATACAAATTTTAATTTAAAGTTACCACGCTGACCGACTTTAAGGCTAGGTTTAATTTAAAAGCTAGCGCGCCGCCCGCCATTTTGGAAAATGGCAGACTTTCAAATTAAAACTAATTTAAAGTTAGCGCCATACCCGGCATATTACTTCATTCAAAGTTACCGTGCGCGCGCCACCCGCCATCTAGCGGATCGCCCCAAAAATTTTTTAGTTTCGGCCCCCAGTGGGCTTTTGCCTCTTCTTTGGGAGTAACGGGGTCTGGGATTGGCGTAGGGTTGGCTACGGAGGAACCGCCATACCAGGCTGGACGGCGGCTGATACCAATCCTCACGGCGGCAGCCTGATAAAATACCCAGGAAAAAAGTCGAAAGCCCTGGGCGGTACTTAGGACCTTCTTGCACTCCACATCTCTTGGCGTTTTTTTTAATTTGGGCCCGGGGCTTTTGCCCCTAAGGTGTTTTTTTGGAGTTTTGGGTTGCACTACCTGCTTTTTGACTTTCTAGGCGCAAACTGCCACCCACCATTTTTGTAATTTTGGGCCCAGGGGCTTAGCCCCTGGGCAGGCTGAACCTCACCAGGTACTACTGATGTAAGTAATTAAGTGAAGTAAGGAAGTATGTATGTAAGTAAGTAAGTGATATAAGTTAGTAATTGATGTAAGTAAGTACGTGATGTAAGAAAGTGATGTAAATAAGTAAGTAAGTGATGTAAGACCTTTATACTGTAATGATATGAAATTACTGGAAAAAGGTTACTAATGCAGATGGTCAGGCAAGTAAATATATTACTAAGCAATGAACTAACCTCTTTTCCTTAATTTTATTTTTGATTTCCAAATCCTTCTTCTTTTTCCACGCACGAAATGACGACTCAGCTATCTCATGTTTTGATTTCTCCTTTTCCTTCTTTGATTCTTCTTCTTGTTGTCTTCTTCTTTCTGCCTTTTGTGCTTTTTCTCTCATGGTTTCATCTGCCCTCTTCTTCCACAACTTGTAATTCTAAATACATAACATCAAAATTTCTGTAAATTTTAAAACTAATTAAACACAGGAAAGAAGAGCCGTGTACAAAGGCCGTAACTGCGGATTCAGATACAGAATGAGTTAAAGCCATTTGTTTTGTTGTATTCTGCGAGCGCTGTGAGAGTAAAATTGTGATGGGTGATTCTCCTGTTAAAGTGAGTTATATACTGCGTGTTGAAAATGATCCATAGCCCTGGAATTAATTCTAAGCTAGAACGGATGCATGAAACCACAGCGAAACCCACAGTAGATAAATGGATGTCAGTAGAGCACGTTTGAAACGTGATAGCACATGCACAGAATCCAGATTTCGTCTTTGAGCAAAACGGACGAGTCCATTTAAATCGGCGAGGGTGTCAGTTCAGTCGGCTACCAGCAGCCGAGGTGTGCGCATCAGCGGTAGTAATGCTGGATACACCATGTTCTGAGGTAGAGTGCAAGACTACTGGTTACTCACTCCACTCGCATGTTTCCCCTTCACCTCCCCTACCGTGCGTCACCTTGTGCCATCACATTTCAAATGGACTCCACTTTCTTATTGATTGTAAACGGATGAGTCCATTTAAATCGGCGGGGGCGTCAGCTCAGTCAATTACTGGCAGCCAAGGTGTGCGCATCTGCGGTAGTAATGCTGGATACACCATGTTCCGAGGTACTGTGAAGGGTACTGGCTACCCACTGCATTCACCAGTTTCCCCTTCACTTCCTCTCCAGTGCGTCACCGTGTGCCGTCACATTTCAACTGGACTCTACTTCCTTACTGATTGTAAACGGACGAGTCCATTTAAATTGGCCGGGGGGGTATCAGTTCAATCCACTACTGGCAGCCGAGGTGTGTGCATCAGCGGTAGTAATGCTGGATACACCATGTTCCGAGGTAGTGTGAAGGGTACTGGCTACCCACTGCATTCGCCAGTTTCCCCTTCAGTTCCCCTCCCGTGCGTCACCGTGTGCCATCACATTTCAACTGGACTCTACTTCCTTACTGATTGTAAAAGGACGAGTCCATTTAAATCGGCGGGGGCATCAGTTCAGTCGACTACTGGCAGCCGAGGTGTGCGCATCAGCGGTAGTAATGCTGGATACACCATGTTCTGAGGTAGAGTGCAAGACTACTGGCTACCCGCTCCACTCGCATGCTTCCCCTTCACTTCCCCTACTGTGTGTCACTGTGTGCCATCAGGTTTCAACTGAGCTCTATCTTGCCTCTTGCCTCTAATTAAACTACAGTGATTAGTATCATATGTTATTACATGACAAAATAAATGGCTTCTTCACCGTATCAGAATTTTACAAATATTTATAGAGATCACCCAATCAAAATATTTTCCTGACAAGTGACCAACATCAGGTAGAGGATTCCACGTATATTTTAGCAGAAATTCAGAAAAAAAAATGTTCTGAAGTGTCCTGTGTAATTCCCATCTACAGACCGTTCTGCATAAGGTAAGCCAAATGCATGGCATTATATTATGAGTCATATTGTATACGAAGTACTACGTCAACACGTGCTCAATTATTGACTGTTACTTTAACTCTGAGCATCTTATTGTACGTACTGTAGCTGATCATTTTTAATATAGTTGTTTATTAGGACTGCTGGCATCAGTTACGGACAGTTCATGGCCATGTGTCGTAGGTTGATCTGTCATCATATATTCAGAATCGTTGGTGATAGGTAGGAGGGGAGATTTAAATGCTGAAACAGTTAGCAGCGGGCAACAGATGCTAGCAGTCCAGTGGGTAAGTCAGTTGCGTATGAGTAGTGTGAGTGAGGGAGTACAAGTGACTGTGTTATTTTAATAAAATATGGTTTAGCTGTTTAACTTGATACAGAACACCTTTTTTTTAAATTTTATCAACAATATATTGAGTAAATAAAACAACAAGTAAAAAAGAAATAATTAAAACTAAATGTGATTCGGTGAACAACACCCGTTTCCCGAAAGAGGATCACCTACCGGACTGAGCATGTTGGGACAACAAAGTTACGAAGTGTGAGCGTGTAGACCACAAAACAAAGGCAGCAATGAAGCCACACTCTATAATGTGTGTACAATATCACAAAGGAGATGAATCAATTTTGCTTACAGTGCCAAGTATTGCCATTACAGCACAGAAGGAAAAATTCAATTTTCATTATATAATACCGGAGCACATCAACTTTCAGTTACTTTACACAGTTTACTGTTCAGAAATGACCTCCCCCTTTCTGCCTGCACAATTCTGTGCATCACACAAGATAATTATGACGTAGTAGGATTTGCCCAGATGTGTAAGTAAGTGTGAAGGTGGTCCACAAGAACTGGTACCATACTGTATTGTACTGTACACCGAAATATTAACATCCTCTGTATCACCATTTATTAACCAACTCTTCTATACAAGAGTTGGTTGTAGTGGTGACAGCCGAGCAGGCCACAGATGAAAATATAGCACATATGCATTGAACGCCGGATACCCAAGGCAACAAATACACACTCAGAATTTGTAATAATTACTGCTTATCAATTTCAATGATGGTTGTACAAACGGGCCTCAATGTTGTGTTTTAAGTACACTGCCTCTCTTAATATTTACTGTCCCCAGTACTATGACTAAAACATATTGGCACATGTCCCACTTCTGACACGTGTCACTTCCATATTTTCGTAATTATCACTCAGTTGTGTATATGACCTAACAATCTGACGTTCAGGTGACCGTGCATCACGACAAATTCTTATAACAAAACCAACTAGATGCACTGATTTCTCAAATTCATTTTCGGAGTAAAACTCTACATGTTTCGGACAGTTACTCTGTCCATCATCAGGAGTTTTTCACTATACACAGAGCAATGGTATATGTCATACACGTTTGCCGACAGCTTGCGAGCGGGATCAGTTCCGTCCTGATCCTGCTCGCAATCTGTAAGCAAACCTGTATGACACATACCATTGCTGTGTGTACTGTGAAAAACTCCTGATGATGAACAGAGGAACTGGCCAAAACATGTAGAGTTTATTCCGAAAATAAATTAGAGAAATTTAGTGCACCTGGTTTGTTTTATTATTAAGAACTAACAATACTGCTTAAAATCCAACCACTGAACTGAAACAACTTGCAACCCTTCAGACACTGCAGTGTTTCATAATGACAAACTTAAACGATTTATCTTGCAAGCAAATCTGACACCTGTTGATTATATAGTACTGTGATGTTCTGCACCTCTCCTGTAACACAGCCGCTGGTTTTAGCAGTTTGGCGTAGAAATCTCTTTGAAAACAACCGCTTGGAAGGTCACGAAGATAATATTAAAATGGAGCCAAGAGTAAGAAAAATTGAGCTGTGAACCTACGCAAACTTTCCTGAAGAGCATGTCTTTGTTAGGAGAAGGGTTGGGAACTTCTGGATTTTGCCAATAATTTGGGAAAAATAAGCTTTAAGGAAATTTGACTCACTATTTCTGCAGCAGCTTTCTTTTCATTATCAGATTTCAATTTTTCCTTCTCAGATTTTTGCTCTATTTTTTTTTGTTTGAGTAGTTTATCCTTCTCTTTTTTCCATAGAAGAAAGGCTTTCTCCTGGTTTGGTTTTTCTTTTGTCCCACCTGTTAACCTGTCAACAAAACAAAGGAATTAGGTTAAATTGCGGGTAACACTGAGAAAAAAGCAAGCCTGTGTATATTTCTGATAAAACTTCTGACAACAAAATATGTATTTCATATGGCCTGTGAATTGCATCTCAAGCTCACAGATCATATTTTGTGCATTCTGACAATGTAAAAGGTTTAGGCATGCACACCTCCCTGCAGACTATTTATTAGAATCATTCTGCCATCTGCAGTTCAAATCCTTTCACTACAGCCAATTCACAGTTACATGATCAAGCAAGATGTCACATCTGATAGCGTGCGCAATGGTTTAACTGAGCCATGCCTGTCTCAGTGTTGTAGAGTACCAGCTGCTGTACATCATCCTTTATTCCCTGCCACTATAATGACCGTGTCTGTTTGATAGCGTGCGCAATGGTTTAACTGAGCCATGCCTGTCTCAGTGTTGTAGAGTACCAGCTGCTGTACATCATCCTTTATTCCCTGCCACTATAATGACC
>Ga0136643_10004181_pt1 | contig 19787 bp, 5 predicted proteins | sample TergutLab28metaG_FD_96883 | JGI IMG/M metagenome (GOLD analysis project Ga0136643, IMG submission 96883) | Labiotermes labralis P1 segment gut microbial communities from Petit-Saut dam, French Guiana - Lab288 P1 (version 3) (version 3) | ecosystem: Host-associated > Arthropoda: Insects >...
CTCAACCATGGTGCCACTTTTTTGAATTTATGAAAACCATTAATGGGCAGGCTAAACTGTTTGTTTTTTTCCCCCCCCCCCCCTCTCCTTCAGGGCTAATAAGCATTATTTCATATGAAACTTGGTTCTCATTTATTGTGCAATGATATTTCAAGAGCAGATGCTGAATAGCCTCACAAATATCCCTGTTAATATTATGGTTGCTATGCACAAGAAAGGAAACTAACAAACTGTCCATTAACAAACAACTTCTCATGTGACTCAGATTGTAAACATGTATGTGTATCCGGTTTTTACAATAAATTTATTTTCTGTCAAGGCCATTCCATTTTGTCTATGTATATATATATATTTATTTATTCTCACAAGAGTTGAGCATCTTTCAAGGTGTCCCAGGGATTCCTATTCAGTATTCTTCATGTACAAATTAACTCCTGCTGAAAAGACCTCACACAGCCCTAGTGTCACTGATCAACACTGTCCTAGCATTCTGCATTCACTATATAGGCACAGCAGTATTCACACATTTCAGTCTTATTATGACCATTAAATGAAAGATATTTCCAAGAAACTGTGCTTCATTGATTGTGCACAATTACTTCCATTCTAAAAGAAATTGGTAGTGACAGTTATGGCATGTTTGATTGCAAAGTAGTACGGAAATTATCAGCAACAGTTCTTCAGTACTCATGACGGTGTATCTTTGAATGCATTCTGAAGTACGAACAGGTTCAACAAACTTCATTATAAGGAAGCGATTTCCTAGGACTGTCAGCAAATTAACATTTTTAATCAGTATAAACTACATACTCATATTATTTGCAAATTAAACAATTAGTAGTCAATATACATATCTAGGAAGTGTGTCATCCCCGTTGTGTGTGTGAAACTAGGAAAAGGTATGTAGTCAAACACAACTTAAGTTGCGTTTGACTACATACCTTTTCCTAGTTTCAATATACATAATATCTGAAGCTACATTTTGTATAATGAGATTAACAGTAATGTACAAGAATGTGAACCTTAACTGATAAAAAGTCAGTGGAAAAGAATCAAATTAAATATTAACTGAGTAAACATGACAACCCTATTACGACAGTGTCAAAAATTATGAAATCAAATCACAACAAAGGAACTTCTATAGCAGTCAGAACTGTAACACTGAAGAGCATGAGATTATAACAAAGCATGGAAAGAAACTTGATAAAGAGAATGGTGGACTGAATTCAGAAATCCTAAGATCATTCTTAATCCTTACGTCAGTTCTGAATATAAAATACACTGGTAGGGAAAAGTTAGGCCATCCATATTTCAATATTTATTAAGAGCTGTAATTGAACAAGTTCAATTGGATTCATAGTGTGTGTGTGTGTGTGTGTGTGTAGACACACACATACATACATACATACTGCAGCTATACCAGCACAGAACCCATGTGAATCATATTTCATAACAGGCTAGATGCCAGCTGCCTTTCAACAGTCAAAGTGAAGAAGTGTTTTATTTTCACAGTTGTCCCTCAACGTGATTTCTCAACTTTCTGTGCTGTTGAAGCAAGTTTTCAGGTTTGTGGATATATTCACAGACAAAGCAGTAGAATGTGGAAGTCAAGATTATGCTGCAGTGTTTCTGTATAGAGAAAAATTGGTCCCATTTTATTAGAGAAATACTAACAAGAACTAATTTTGAATTTCATATCCTTGTTACAAGTTGACAAACGTTATTAGTGGTTTCAGTAATTTGTGACTCTGATTCATACAGCAAATTCAACAAAGCCCATGATGTATTAATTTATTCGTGATCGCATATTTCTGAAAACTTATGGCCCATCAATTGTCAGATCTAACATGACCAGATTTTCTTATCCTCAGGGGTTGTCCGACAGAGAATGTGTACAGCAATAGTCCAAACACATTTGAGCTGAAACAAAATATTCAGCTGTGCATTTCAAGCATCACTGAAGAAACTCTTCCCCAAGTTTCATCAAACGTAAGGAAAAGAGTGAATACAAGCATAACTGAATGTGTTGGATAGTTTAAACATTTAGGGTGTTAGGTTCATAGGATTGGCTGGGATAGAGTAGTCAGTATAGTGATTCACTGTGGACTGGACAGTCCAGGGATCAAATCTCGGTAGGGGTGAGATTTTCCACAATCATCCAGAGCTTTCCTGGGTTTCACCCAGCTTTCTATACAGTAGGTACCAGGTCTTTCATAGGTGTAAAGCAAACGGGATGTGGTGTTAACCATGCACCCCAATCCAGTGTCGAGGTTAAAGAAATAGTAGAGCTATACCTGTAATCCCCATCTGGGCCTTCATGGCCTGTTCTAGGGTGAAATTTGGCTTACCGTAATATAATATTGTGTTTGTTTTCTGATTGTAATGTACTTATTTTTTTACAAATGGAAAATTTTTCAAGAAATGGGTTGCATGAATTTTCACTCTCCCTGTGCATCTGAATGGTGGTAATCATCATCACTGGAAAAGATACATACTGCTAGGTTTCATTAAAAGAGGTATAAAACACAAAGATTTCTTTTATGCTTAGATTCAGACAAAAAGATAATTTCAAATAAAATAAAATAAAGTAAAATAAAATAAAATAGTTACCTGAAAAAATAGACTTGCATATGCACTTCATTCATAACAGAATGCTCTCTTAATATTATTATGTGCTTTATTTATTCCAGTCTGCATAAGTCATTATAATAACAATAGTCACATCTAAGAGCAACATCAGAAAATGGAGTATGATATTAAGGCCATGTTAGGAACCTATTATATCTGAACAATGTTTGCTTTTATCACTCAAGATTCAGTGCCACAGGAAAGTAACAAACAGTAGGCAACATCACTATATCTATGTTGATGATATTCTGTAAACAGTCTGGCATATTACATGGTATAAAAATGTTAACTATATACAAAAATCTTGAGTTTTTCAAACCATCTAATATGGATTATAGATTATATATATATATATGTATATATTACGTATCTTCAACCTGTTGCAGTCATTCATATGGAGCTTATTGGTATTCACTGAGGTAGATTGGAACACAAAGAAATGTGTATGAGATCTGTATATGTGATGAACTTGCATTGTTGATGCGTACAGTTTCATATATGTTTGGAAAGGCATTGCATCCGTGACACAGCTGGTAGTGCAGAATCAAGTTACACAACACATCACAAATATTGCACATGGTGGAAAGAACTAAGCTGCATAACATCTATTTACAGTAGTTACTTTATAAGAACTGAACTTCATATCTGGAGTATTGTAGTGAAGTGGTTAACACTGTGGCGGGCCTTGATCTTACATCTTGCCCGTGATACACTGTTATGACAGGTTTTATGTATTTCTAAAACAGTTCATAAAATTTTGTAACTGAAATAGGCTATAACTTCCTCCACATCATTCAACATTCATTATTCATGGTCAACGAATTGTTTTTCACAGATACAACAAACTCTGCAGTTGACATTGCATTCCTAAAAATAAACCAACAAACAAACAACAGAAGGCATTTGCTGGCAACCTTTATTCACTTCATAAAATGTGCAGTGGCATATGGGTAGATGGTGATGGAATAGAGCATTGTGTTTAGTTAAAGGTGCTGTAACCTGCTGCAATGATGTAGCATCTATGGGAGTTCAATGGAATATCAGTATGGAGCACTGACATAATGCTACTAAGAGGGGGGAAAACCAAACTACTCTGAAACCTGACCCAATTCCACTTTATCCAACACAAATCCTACATTGGCTGGCCTGGGATCGAAGCCAGGCCTCCTTGGTAAGATCAAGTGACTAGTCACCCAAGCCATGGCACAGCCATTGACAGACTGTGCCATCCCCATCTGTCACCATGTTTCAGCTCCTAAACTTACTTCTATAATTTCAGAGTAATTTTATTCCCATTCTGAGCCATTAAAATACTTCCAGTAAGAACAGCGAAGGATATTTGGGCCTAAGAGGGAAGTAGTACCATGAGGATGTGAAAAACTGCATAATAAAAAGCTACATGATTTTCACCCTCAACAAAATATTATCATGGTAATCCAATCAAGGAGGATAAGATGAACAGGTCGTGTGACATGTATCAGGGACAAGAGAAATGAATACAGGATTTTTTGTTGGGGAGACCTGAATGAATGAGATCACTTGGAAGACCGAGGAATAGGAAGGGGGGGGGGGGTTAATATTATGATGGATCTTTGAGAGGGTTTGGACTGAATTAATCTGGCTCAAGATATGTACAGGTGGTAGGATGTGAACATGATTATGAACTTTCAGGTTTTATGTAATTTAGAGAAGTTCTTAACTAGCTGAGAAGCTGTGACTTTTGAAGAAGGACTCTGCCCCAAGGAGTTATCTGGTTCACTAATTAGCCATTGTTTCTATATGAAGCTGCAAAGAAACCAAGCAACTGTTTTTCATATTCACAGATATTTTTGTGCAGGAAGTAAACAATCATATTTCTACAGAAAAGCAATAGTATGTGTATCTATTTGGAATTGCTGTAAAAAAAAATATAAAACCAAACTCAAATATTTGCAATTACACCATTTCTTTCAAAAGCACATAACAGTAGACACAACAAACCAAATAGCATAAACAACAGATTTAGAATTAACATGTTTATAACTTTACACTTCTGTTAGCAGCTTATTTCTTCTCCGTCATGATTTGACTTGAATACAATATAAGATACAAGACACAGTGTTACATTTAGTATGCTGTTTTCAGAGCTCATTTTATACAAGTTGAAAATTAGAAGAAATCAGTCTTCATAATCTTAAAATTCTGACTAAACAAGACAATACACAATTTTGAGAACCATCACATATAAATACATTTTCAGCCCAAAGTTCTTTTCATTCTTTTAAAAGTGGACGCATAATTGATAGATTTTACTTCTTTTTATGTGCATAAAACCATTTTTATAGAGGAAGTTTTGTAGAAATAGATGTCATGTGCATGTGTGTGTATGTGTGTGGTTGTACTAATTCTGTAATTAACCAAATGTACTTACTTACTTATTTACTTACTTACGCAATACAATAGGCATCCATTTTTGTGGAACAGATCATTAACAAGATTCTTCAAAAACTATGTCAAGCCATAACCAATTACTTCACTTTCAAACATGATTCAAAATAATTTCGTAATTCTAAAATGTTGAACTAAGTTCTGCTATCACCATAGAATTTCACAGATACAATTATAATAAAAGAGTGTCTCATAGTTAGTACACATATATACATAGCAAATTTAATTTACCACACTTGATAAAAACCTAAGATGCGTTATATTCAACAGAAACAACTTCTCTTCATTTCCATATAATGAAATCAAAACATCCACATGACACTTTTACTAAGTCCAATAATTGCAAATTTTCCAGCAATTTAATTCCGTCAATGCGAGAGGAGTACTAATAATGCATTCTAAATGTCAGTTGTAAATTAAAGTTATTATTAATGGTAACCAGCCGATGTTGGTAGCAGCTAGCTATTATGGGATGGCTCATTTTCACTCGAAAATATTCCCCGCAAGCAAAATTATTTGGACTGATTATAAAGTTAAGTGGCTTAATTTAAAGTATGTGCACATTAAAAGAAACATAAACACATCTACTATGTGAACATGGGAACTCCAGCTTTTGGTGACATTACTAATTTGAGACCACAGGCCCACGAAAACTGGCATTTCAATTCAAATTTTGCTGAGCTTATCAGATTCAAAGCTTTAAATGGATTCAGTTGAGTTTGGCCTTTCAGTACATGTGGAAAGATAAAATATACTAATATTTTATCCAATAGACTTTTGGAATATGACTTTCTACAGATTCTGCCCAGAATTTGTTCAGCAAATTTTTCCCTCATCTGTGATGTAGCTGTTCCTTCTGGGATTATGGTAGCCATAGTATTTAGTTTAGTCTTCATGTTAAATCCTGTTAAATCACACAGAAGCCCAACTCATAGCTGGCATGTATTTTTTACCATTTCATAATGTTCTTTCCACTAGTGACAACATAGTTTATTCCACATGTCTCTCTCTTCTCTTTTTTTCCTAAGAAAACACCTCTACAGAACAGTCTAGGCCACAGAACAGACTGGGTAAAAGAAAGTTCATGTGTTGCTAACATGTTCATGTGATTCTCCAAGAGAAGGGTAATTTTATTATGCAGTTTATTCCACTCATCAGAAAGATACAACAGATAGGGTTAGAATACAGTCAATTCTGTCAATGGATTACTTCTCTTTTCTCCTCAGAGCCTATGTAAAGGGTCAGCATATGTCATGATATTTGTTGTTAGTTTGGCACTACTGTCACCAAGTGTCTAGTTGGAATTGGGGCAGACATAAAAGCCATATAATGGAAGTTAAGTCATGTGAAGCATACTTTTGCAGCTATAGCAAACCATCAGTACATGATGTAATACGAGTATAAAATGTTGACAAACCGAGGCTTGAACTTCACAAAGAGAAATGACACACATACATAAGGGTGAGCTAACAATTTTGAAAATATACATGTTTCTTGAATGTCTGATATCTTATTTAGATATACCAACCCAAGATTTGTGGGTACCACAGTAGTGTTGAAGACTTTATATATATATATATATATATATGAACAGACATATCATGATGTAACTGCCTATATTTTATCTTTTTGTAATTAAGTTCCATATGATTCTAATTAAACTTGTCTTATTTAGAACATGAAAATGACACATTATTTCTTAAAGTATTTGTTTCTTCATTTATTTCTCTGTCCCTTTGAGAAAGAGCCATCCCATTTTGATAACGTGGCAAGTCTAAAACAGAATGTTAAACCAAACCCCAGATAACACAGTTACATACATCTTAAGACTTAAGAGGAACTGAAATTCCTGCATCAGTAAATTTTGAATTAATTTTTCTAAGGAGGTTTATGTCATTGAAACTACAATTTTTAAATTTTGGTTTTTTATTAAAACTGCTCCTTCCATTCTTTTTTCTACAACTGGTTTAAAATCCTAATGGAATGTCCGCGCAATTTCATAAGAACAAAAAGAAGAAAGAAAAATCACCAAGTTGTAGTCCAAGGCACATTATGTAATATATGTAACAAATTGTAACTAAACTCTTATAAACTTTAACATCCACAAAGCATTTCCAAATCTCACTGGCTCTTTACCCTGACACTTTCACCTGTATTATACCATACATCATTTCAAAACAACTCCAAATTTTTTATCACACAGAATGAACAGTCAAGACCTAATGTAATGTCATTAAGGCACATTACTGACTTTTGCTTTAACCTTTGTTTTTTGTATTATACTCATGTAACCTGTGACTCCCATTCACTTTTATTGGCCACAAGTTGATCATATTCAACACCATTACCTATTTATGGGTATGGAATTGGCAAAATATATGAAAATTTAATGATAATCAAATATGAGATTATATCAGCAGACCCTAATTATGTTATTGTAATGTAACAGTAGCTACATTTTGGGCTTTCTAACGAAGTCATCAATGACTGCTACTGCAGTAGTCGCATATTTCTTTATTCAAATTTTTATTTTGTTAGAGTGCATCTTATTGTAGAAGACGATAATGCAAAGCAGCACTCTCCTATCAGACACAACTTCCTTGTAGAACATTTTATAGGAAACGTACAGGTTATCTACACTCGTAAGTTTCAGCATAATACCTGGTCACCTTCAGGTCACATACAAGCACATATATCATGTAAGTTACATTCAGGGTGATTAAAGGCAAATCAGTAAGGTATTCGTTATGCAAAATATCACACACACACACACACACACACACATATAATTATTTAGTTATGTTACCATTCTTATTTAAAGAGATAGATATCTTCATGATTAAACACACTGAATACAACTATTTATGTATGTGGTATATGTGTAACGAACAGCTCTCTTTTGAATTCGAATTTTTACCCAATAGATGACCCAGTTCCATTTTTCAAATTTTAGAGGACTGTAGGCGGTCAAGACACATCCAGAAGCAACAGGATGACACAAAACAAATATTCTAAAGTAATGTGATGTTAAACATAATCCTTATAAAACAAAGGTTGCATCAGGCAATATCATATCACTAAGTCAGAATTTTTTAGATGACTGCAATATTTCATTTATGCCCTCTTATTTTACTACATTTTGACTCAATTTGTACTAAGCTTTTACTAATTATATTTAATTGGTGGGACAATGCGGGAATGAATGTACTCTCCAAAATAAGTTTTAAAATTATTGTCTTGTTAGTAAAACAGTTCCAACTTTTGCACTGGTGATTCTTTCAAATGCATTTATTACAGATATTATATCCAATCACAGTGGCAAAAAGTCTGTTTTGCCACTGCTATTCTGCAACACAGTAGAAATATATAGCTAATTCCTTGATGGGAAAAACCATTCACCAAAGGTGACTGCCCAATTCTTTTGTGTATAGCATTTAGAAACTGAGATGATCTTGATATATATATATATATATATATATATATGGTGCAACAATTACCATTGTATATTCCCACTCCATTTTTCAAACATGTGGAGGGTGTTAAACTTGAAATGTGCTAATTTCTTTATGCAAAGAAATAATTGTGTTTGTATTCCATTTAAAAAGCTCTCTCTCCATGAAATAGATAACAACACCAGTAACCATTAAAAGAAATGCCTATAGGTAAGCAACAATATGAGTTCATATTCCTGTCTGTGTGTTACTCAAGATTCAAGTCTTCTGATATTTTCAGTTATGTGGAAGTCTGAGTGTTCAACTTGATGCCTACACTATGTTTTGAAAATGTTTTCACCCTCTGCCATCCTTTTTAATTACTCATGCTAAAGAACTAAAGTATTGTCATGTGACATCAATGTCACTTTCATATTATTATTAATAGTATGAGAAGTTGTATCTGAAAATGCATTCCTGGACCTTAACAGCTATTTTCCCAAAACTGTTCATCATATCAAAGAAGTATCAGCTTTATCAAAAAATGTTTAATTCCATGTTCTTAAGATTAATGTATGTCTTCAACTATGTGCTTCAGTGCTACAGCATCATCCTGTAAGTGACTGTTATCAAATGCAACATTGCTGCTCATATTTCTTGGATATATCTTATGAGTTTTCATACACATTTTGTATACTTATATATTGTCATATAAACTAGTGGCTATGTTGCATTCTTTAGGTTATTTTATATTATTTTAAAACCCACAGAGATTATGGTGTCATAATCAGTTACTTTCACAAACAACACAGTGTGAATGCAAGTACTGTCTTTGCTGTGTTGACTGCAGTTGACCACATTATGAACAGCTAGGTTACATAAAAATGTTCAAGTCACAAAATTGTATCAAATATCCCTGCTGCTCCAAACAGTACCAGTACCTACTCCATACACCAGCAATTCACCACAGATTTATGGAATAACATTAAATAAAAAAACAGAATAAAATGTACATGCAACTTATCAACTTTTTTCAATTTTGTTTTCACCTGAATAATATACTAAATGCAAAAAGGCTGCAAGCTTGAATATTTTGGGAGTTTATGACCCACCAGAAGGGTCTCATGATCCAAGTCAGACTGTCAACCCTTTGTCTGTGAATTCCTGACCTAGGAAACATAAGGAAAATGTACTCATATGATACAGCCAGGTTCAATAAAGCATTAAGGAAACTATGTACAGAACATGAAAGCTCATGAATACATCCAAGAATAATGAGACTATATATACTAATGGCCTGAGGCTGATACTCCTTGAATGAAACATGCTGCAGATGATATACAGTCATATAAGACCTGACTATTTTTGTCTGTCTATAAGAATAAATTAGTTCTTACAATTTAAGATCAGAATTCTCTCAAATACACTGAAGTCCATACATCCCTAGCTATTTGGCATTATCACATGACCTAAGGCCATTAAGTTTCTGGACAAGCAAAAATCCCTGCATATATCATTTTGACAAAATAAAATAGGATCTATATGACAACTTCTTTTCCACGTTCCTGTAGTAAAAAAACAAATTAGTTTTTTCATTCATTTGTATGATTGATTGGCCACTAGTGGTTAATATATATAGCATGTGACACTGAATAACCCTGAAAAGTTAAGATATCCTGACCATTACATATGGTTTAATACACCTGTAAAATGTCTGGGTAAACAGCCATTAAAAACTTCCAAACTCCATCTTACATTTCCATTTTTAATCAAGTTTGAAAGTACCATTTTGGTCATTCTATTTTTCTTTATTTTCAAAATCACAGACTCTGTTATCTACACACTTTGTAGCATGCCCTTGGGACATGAAAATATGCCAGTTTAATCTATATACAATCATCGGACTTACAAATATTGCAATTATTTTTTAGTTATTTTTATTCCTGATTCCTCCTGAGGATTTTGGCTTGCTGCCACCCTCCATTATTTATCAGATGATTTTAAAAGATAATAAGGCATCTTGTAAACACTTAATATTTACCCTCAATCTAAAACAAATGAGAAATTTATGTAATAATTCAGTCTTCTTCATCTATGTGCATGAATTAGACATAGATTATGAATATCCTAATTAAAATAAAATAAAACTAAGTTAATAACTGGTTAACTAACTAGAATTTGTACACAATAATAAAACACATTATATATGAGTTCTTGATCTATGTTATAATAAAATAATCAATTACTTTACTATTGTATTTTTTAATATGGACTTAACAGAAAAAAAAACAACTCTACGTGGCACAATCCTGGTTAAAACAATCAGTTATAAGTCTTCAGAGAATGTAGTTAATACCATTCATATGGTACATTGAAGAGGTATTTTATGTATTAATGGACTTAACAATGAAAATGCTTTCATTGACTAGAGATATGTTAACCCAGGGAATGCAAAACATGCAATTCATACAGCACTGACATACAAATTTTATGTATGTAAATTAATTTTTAATGAATAAATTCACAATATTAAATAACCTGGTGCTGTAACAATGCACTGGCTGCTGGACTGAAGTTCTTTTCCTTTAACCAAGAGAATATACTAGAAACAGAGAGAAGTGGAGTATATTCAGAATCAGAAAGGCAAATATAATACACACATCATCTTGCCACTCATCTCGTAGCACATGGAGAAATACAAACACATTGTATTCCCAGCCTGCACCTCTCTATGTCATAATAAAGTAAATGCACAATGCTGTCTCCATATGCTAGCTGTGGCCTGCAAGAAATGTGACGATAAAGGTAATCTTGTGTAGCAGCAATCTCCCACATTCCCAAGTGCAGAGAAATAAAAAAGAAAAATTGTTAAGTGCATGGACAATAACATGCTCTACAATGTATTCTTAAAAGGGAAGAAGTCCAATTTTGAAATTGAAAATTGTGTTCTTCTTGTTTTACAAAACTTACAGAATATGATTACTATGTATTTATAAAAAATTTGACAATATGACAACACTGCATGTCTCTGAACTTGTATGTTTGGTAGACTTTGCTGATTGAGAGAAATCAGTAAAAATACTGCATCACTGGCCTCTGACTGCAATTCCCATGGGGCAAAAAACTCCTCTCCAGTAGCTTACATGAAAAATATGATCTGCATTAGTAAGCAAGACCCAGGGCTAACACAATATATAGGACAGGACAAGCACAAAATCAGTCTGTTCTCTGTTCAAATATAGATATGATGCTTAATATGGCACAGAAAGCTGCTTGTGACAAGCTTTGCTGTGCTCAGTCTAGAAAATCACAGCAGTGGAACAAAAAGAAAGAGAAAACAAGTTGCAACTTCCAGCTTCAGAGATGAACAAACTCATCCCGGTATGCTCTCAACCCTTCGCTACCTGTATGGCCTATTGCAAGTTGTCGTAACAGGGTATGTTCAGCCTCATAAAACATACAAATTTATTAAAGCATTAATTTTTTACTGTGCTGGATTAAATCAGAAATATAGTGCCTCAAAAGTGATGTGCTAATAATTGGTGCCAATATTATTTTGTTTTAGCAGTATGTAAAGTGCTGTTTTCCCAACATCATGTAACAATAATGCCAAAAGCATTTTTTTAACTTTTTAATATTTTTTTAAAATGTCATTTGATAAGCCACACTTGCAATGAAAACCAATCCCAAAAAAGGGTTAGTGATTCATGCTACATGAGTAATGGGTTCTCCCAACACACACAGATGTTTTCAAACTCACTCACTCACTCACCCTCACTCACTCTCTCTCTCTTCCTCTCTCTCTCTCTCTCTTGCCTATGTTATACTGTACAGACACAACACTACATATTTTAATAACGAACATTACTATAACAGCTCAAGAAAAAGAAACAATATCCATTCCATCCCAAAACCTTGATTATATAAGATGTAAATAATAAAACAATCCATCAAGAAACCAAAACTTAATAACAACTGCAAGCAAGGCAATGTCGTCGGTTTTAAAAACTGGTTCTTCCATCAGCTGCTGTTGCTGAGCTGGCAAACATGCTGGGTTGCAGCAACCCTTCATTCTTGCTATCACATTAACAGAACTTTTATACTATGTCATTAGTGACATTTTCATTTACTTCTGCGATTGCTAAACAGCACCTGCTTCCATTTTTTAATGAATGCATTTCAGCTACAACATAATAAACTTACAATCTATCTACATGCTATCATCATCTATACACAAGCTATAAAAATCTTCTCTTTTTATTTCATACACACTGCCTACTTTTCGAGCTCCTTCTGTAAAATGCAGCAAATATCTGTCACACAAATTCTTGGATAGTGGTCATGATGACACAGCTTAATATTACCAAGATGTGTGGACATTTGCCAAAATTGCATCGACCCTAGCACATCTCTCTACAATTCTCATCATACCCTTTCAAAAAAAGGAAACTTGTCCATACAAGCCTTATATCCTCCACAGCATAAAGGGCAAGTGACAAGAGAAATACAATAATCAAGTCAGTCTCATCAGAACAAACCCCAGCAACTGAGGAGTTTGTATGGCCACATCTCTGAAGTGGAATCACAATGGAAATACTCATATGTGTGTCAGGAAGAGCACTTCAGGCCAGTAACTTGTACCACTTCTCTCAATTTTATGTGTATATTTGTTTGCTACATTATTCTTAGTGTTACGTACTTACCATTCCTTTCACAATTAAAAGTTTACAGATTTCTTATGTGGACTTAAACTAGAGAAATGAGCAATATATAAGAACATATATTTATACAAAACAATATTTGTCAAGATGTGATACTTCCTGTCAGTGATCAGATAAGAAAAAGTGTTCAGGCATGAGGAATACCTCTTATCATAATAATTTGTTTCCATGGCTGTTTTTTCATCAGAGAATTGTAATACTGTCTGAAATGTCCAAAACACAAAATTAATAATAAGCCCATTCATGTAGTGCAGTAATGTGAATAACTGATTTCATGTGTGTGACCCAACACTGCAGTTCCAAAGTGACTCCAACTCAAACTTATGGCCGAAACTACGAACTACAGTGTACATTACAGTAATGTGTTTTCTCAGTCTTATAATTTGTATTCCCTCATACTAAAAGGAACATTTTAACATTACATATGGTACATACAAGTCTTACATTATTATGGTCCCTCCTCAAGCCAGTAGGATTCCAACTTCGTTTCACTGCAAAAGGCAATTATGTGTTTTTTGTCAATAATGCTCAGTGCATTCACACTGTGCAGGTGCATTGGTCATTGCTAGAAGCTGATATGCCTTCAACTGCATAGCCCTATTCAGAGCTTTAAATTTTATGAAGATTTCATGTCATAACCAAAATTTCAAACAAATTTTAGGGTTAATGGAATCACCAATAAAGATTATTTCCAAGCGTGAAATCACAAACAGCTATGTTGAAAAAGAACAACATTGCTACTCTGGTAGCCAGCTCTGTTAAGAGTTGTGATTTCCTAACAACACTATACAAAAGTAAAACTGGTTGTGTACTTTTCTAGTGACAATTCTACATAACCAAGAAGCAATTAAAACTGTCACTGGCAGGAGAACAGAAAAGAAAACACAAAGTTGGATTTTCCTCCCAACTGTTAAGAGTGTGGATCATTTGTTGTAAAATTCGTACAAGCAATCAACATAAATAATATTGCACTGAATTCACAGATGCACAAAAACAGTCTTTAAATGTTGTATATAAATATAATGTGTAAAAACGGTACATATAACAAAACTGAAAATTGCTACTATTTTAATAATAAAAAAATATGGCAGTCTTCAGAAAATATACTGTCAGTGCAGAACTTGAAAGAAATGAGATGAGGCAGTGCCTTGTCCCATTCCAATCATGGTGGTTGTTGCTGTGAGGTAGTGTAGTGTTTGGTTTGTGTTGAACATGTGTTACATGGTGCAGAAGCAGGACTTGCATGCTATGCTTCTCTGACTGCACTGTGAAATGTTAATTTCAGATGGAAAACTCTTGGTACTGCTTGTGTGATTTAACTGAAGTTTGTCTGATCCTACATGTGTGGGAAGGCTGCACATGCTAAATAGGGTTCAACTTTCTGCTATCGACAGGGTAAATTTTTCATCACCACAGACTGAAACTTTGGAGGAGGAAGAGCGAGATAAACCACAGAAAATGACTGAAAGAAATATTCTTTGGCTGTATATGTTACAGAAATCCTTCTCAAATTTTGGGCTGCAGACAGTGAACATTTTAACTTAACTGTAAAGTATTAGACCTATTACTGTCGTCTGTAAAGGAATTAATACCATTAGCACAACTTTCCATTTTATGCATTTTCAACAAACTGTTACTCAAGCAACATATGTCAGCTGATCTTAGTCATCTTCAGGCCCTCTATCATCATAAAAAGTAACACTACACAATTGATTTGTGTCAAATAATTTTAAATCTCAGTTTTATGTTTCATGTGGTAAATGTTGCATATCATTTTCATCAGTCAGTAATTGTTAAAAAGGTAACAGTGTTTGCAATATTAAATTACATGTTAGCATTACAATTTCTTGTTGTATTATATCTTCCTGAAGAATATGTGGTATACAGGCTATTTGGTTGTTTAATGGTACATTTTAATTGGTATTGGTAGAAAAATGGTTGTAAAAATATTTAAGTGTGTATACATTTGACAAGTATCAGCAAGGTGTATATACTGTACTTTTTCTACATTCTGGTGTACATAGCAATGTTGCTTTTTAGAGCCTGGTGTGACCACTCTACACTCTATCACCACCAGGAAGATACTGAACATCAGGTAAATTCAGTACCTTCCTGATGGCAACAGACATGGAAAAGTTATAATATATACACCATACTGATATTTGTCAAATGCATAAAAACAGGAATATATTTACACCCAGTTTTATTATAAGTGCTCATTAAAACATACCATTAAACTGCTGAATAGCCTCTATACCACACATCACCAAATCAAAAATATTCTTCACAAAGATACTATACAATACAATATGAAATTTTCACACTAACAAGTATTTTAATATTACAAACATTATGTCACATTTTGAACAATTACTGCCTGTAGTGAAAATGATAAGCAACACGTGCTATATTAGGTGTAAAACTGAGATCCAAGTTATTGAACACATTGAATGCAGCTGTACATTTTTATTTTTTATGATGAGAAAATGCCTGAAGATGACCAAGATTGGTCAAAACATGTTGAATGAGTAACAATTTGTTGAAAATACACAAAATAAAAAGTGTTTATGGTATTAATTCCCTTCTACCTGTACACAACATACCACAACGCTTAACATAAAATTTAAAACAGTACAGGTAATGTACATATAACCTCAACATTGAGGGGCACATGTGTAACCACTGCTGCCATGGAAAAGCTGATAGTATCACATAGTATAAGTGCGTGTCTATTCATGCCGTAGGTATCCGGCATGCAGATGACATCTTTTATGCATTGTATTTTTCGTCATCTGTGGCCTAGAGTTGTACCACATTTTTCCACATCTCATATGGGAACAGTTTTTGCAAAGAGGTTATTGAAAACAAAATGTATGTTTTGATATTCTCTACAATTTCTGTCTGAAACATTTCTCATTATAGGAAGAATTCAGCGAGATATCATAAACATATGTAAGCCTTCATGTAAAGAGCCTGTTATTCTTATCAGACATTAAACTTCATGAAAATCCATCCAGTGGGAGCAGAGTTATTCCACGAGGACAGACAGAGAAAGACAGACAATATGAAGACAACAGTAACTTTTTGCAATTTTTCAAATGCACCTAATTACCGTTTTCATTAACATCAAGAAGATACTGAATTTTCATTAAAACTTAACACACGTTACCCAAAGTTTTGCTGCAGTATTTCTACATGTATTTTAAAACTTTACAGCCAAAATGAAATAAATTTGTCATTAGGATCATTCTAAATGGCTTTCTTGGCCACCCAGCATAGTAGGTGTCAAGTCCCAAGCTTTTGCTTAGCACAGGTGACAGTTTAGGTTTGTCAGTTGCACACAAACTTGTCATAACTAAAAGGAACAAAGATGAGAAACAATCATGTAAAGTATATTTAGAGGACAGGCTGAATTTTTAAGCCACATCACACCTCAGTATGAGCAAGATATCAAGACATTTTTTCATTAGATAGATGTGCCAAGCCCATATGCCATGTGATACACACATTCACATGAATTTGGTACAAATCATAGAAATAAGACAATGAAATTTGTGATTTTATAAAATTTTCCAATGATACAAAACTGTGAAATAAGAAAATAAATAAAGTGCTTTAATAAAATCTGACTTACTTAAGGACAAATCAAGTGAAAAATATGTAAAATATTTTTGAAAACATATAATAAATATTTTGTTTGACATCTGCTACATTTTTGACATGACAAACTTTAATAAGGAAGTAGTGGATATAAGGAAATAGAGTAGAATAGAAGAGCATACATAAAGGCTTCATTATAGTGACCCCTACACTTTGCCTGTTACCAATCTCCTTTTTTTTTTACACATTCAGCTGCCACACACCTATCAATACAAGCCCACAGTAATTTCTGACTTACATACCAGTTTACTACATCAAATTTGTGAGAAATACTGCATTATCCCAAGGTGATTTTACACTGCAATATAGCACTGCTATGTGCATGCACAAATTTTCCAACTCTGCATATATTATCATGAATGGATAAGCTTAAGTATTTAAATGTGGCGTGTTTCTGGAAACCGTCAGGTAAAGTCTGAAAACAATACAGTCTAAGCTGACCGTCAAGGATCGTAATTATTCTACATGGTAGTGGTAATTTCAGAGTGTAGTTTATACTGTGAATCTTTATGACATTATTTGTCTAAAAATGTTCCAGAAATATACACTATATATTGATTTTAAAAAGTTCTTATAAATTCATTGTATAGTGCATACTGTAGGAACAGTTTTTACACAAATGGTAAGGATAACTTCAGTGTCAATTCAACAACATTCCAAAGAGTTTCCATATCTTTGAGCATATGGATGAAACTATGGCATATGCTTCCACTGCACTATTGGAAACATAAGAGGAACATGTACGTGATTTTTAATAACAACTCTTATTCAATTGCATGCAAATTCTGCTTCAATTAGTTAGATATAAACATTCCTGTTTCAGTCCCTTTCTGCCGTCTCCATAGATGTATTATGCGACTCATCCGAAGTACAGTGATCCCGAATGTCTTCTTCATGCATGTCTTCCTTTTTCGCTGTAGATGCAACTGCAGCGTTCATTGGAGGCATGATGACACGCATTGGCTCAGGTTTCCGAGTAACTGACAAGTCTTCTACTTGATCCTCGTCATCATCTGCTGCGTCATTACCACTGCCAGGAAGAAGCAGTTCATTGCTTCCAGCTGCTGGGCTTGGAGTCAAACTATTATGACTACGTATGTATTTAATTAGACTTGGACTTGGGCTGGGTGAATGACCATTGCCATTCTCCCCTGGACTTGATGATGAGTTGCCACTCCTGGCTGATGAAGCTGCATGAGCAGCTGCGGCAGCAGCCATGGCGGCCATTGCTTCCCGATCACCGAGTTCACGCTTCATCCCATCCAATGCATGTTGCAGAAAAATTGGTTCCACAATTGTGCCACTTGGAGATGGATTCACCATTGGTTCTTCCCCTTCAGACACTCCTCCTCCTCCACCCACACCAAAAACCCCTCCCAAGGAGTTACTCCCTATCCCACCATTACCTCCACTGCTGCTGTATCCAAAGAAACTACCCCCTCCGGTACTTACATTGGAACCACGCTTGTTGAATGGTCGGCTTGTAGTGATTCCCATTTTTTTCACTTTGTCATACAATGTGCGGCTAGGAACACCATATTTGCGAGAAGCTTGGAGAGCAGACATCCCACTTCGAACTGCTTCTATAGCAGACATTATGTCATTTCTTGTATACTGCTTGTACCGCTTCCATTCTGGCTTTTGTGTAGGCACATAGGTTGCAATTCCAGATGATACACCTACAGACAACAATTTCACACTTTAACTATCATTTCTGAAGATCTGCTAGCTATCAAAATTGATGACTATGCACCCACACTAACTTTCAATGCAGGTAGTATATTAACTACCTGGAGGTATAACTTTTACAAGGTAAAGCAGTCTCATTACAGGCCTGGACAGGCCCAGAGGGTTCCAGGAAGTTAAGGTTCATAGATTTCGTGACAACGGCACAGGATGGCGGTAGGTTGTCAGCCTTACGCACCGGCTGCCCTTACCCCCGGGAAAAACTCCTGGTACTCATTTCTGTTAGAGGCTGGGTTGACCCCAGGGCCATAGTGCGATCAGAAGGACTTTATGTAAAATGAAAAATCCACTGACACCAGCTGGGATCGAACCAGCCATCTTCCGATTTGTAGCACAGACTTTTACAAGGAGTGCGGTTAATCTAAAGTTACCACAAGCAAAAAAGACATGTTGCATGTACCGACCATAAAAAGAGGACATATCAGTGAAAAATAATGTTACATAGAAGACATATAAATAGTCAAAATTTTATGAAATAAAAGTTCCTGTCTATGCTTTTCTGCTAGCAGCATTTTTAAATTTCAAGGTTACGAGAGTCTGAGTGAGGCATTTTATGAGCACGTTTTTCACCAAGTTCAAGTAATTCAGTACTTCCATGCCACAACTTTCCAAGACCTTCCTAAGGTAAACAGTTGAACTCATATGCTGTTGTTTGTTGACTCTAAAAACAAAAATGTAATATAATTTTCATTGCTTAAAAAAAGCAGAATTTTTTTTACATCTTAGTAACATCAAAATATGCAAAATTTCTAAAAATAACAGATAGTAAAAAATGTGGACATTTCTAAAAATTTAAAAAATCCAAATGGATGGAAATTTTTGTGTCAAAAAGGAGGAAATGTCCAGGGAAAAGAGAACAGACATTGGCCCTAGGTTAGTCTGTAAGATAAACTACTGAGATATAAAACATTTGTCTTCATACCCAATTATTTCAAATCGATTTAGACCAAACACTAGAATGTTTCATTTCCCCTCACTGCATTTAAATTTAATGTAGCCAAGCAGATCTCGGACTTTAGCACAGTCTGGTTCTTAATTCACTTACTGAAGCTTTCTTACCTGCATAGGTAATGAAGTGTTGAATGAAAAGAAGGCTGCAAATATTAAAGTGGTGAAGCATATGGAAGGACCTGTTCATGGCCTATTTAAAGGCAGTAATCTTAAATTTACTTGA
>Ga0136643_10004182_pt1 | contig 19786 bp, 8 predicted proteins | sample TergutLab28metaG_FD_96883 | JGI IMG/M metagenome (GOLD analysis project Ga0136643, IMG submission 96883) | Labiotermes labralis P1 segment gut microbial communities from Petit-Saut dam, French Guiana - Lab288 P1 (version 3) (version 3) | ecosystem: Host-associated > Arthropoda: Insects >...
TCTTCTTCTTCCTCTTCTTCTTCTTCTTCTTCCTCTTCCTCCTCCTCCTCCTCCTCCTCCTCTATCGGTACTACATCCCAGGACGAGACGTGACCTCCTGAATGAACTTCCGCCACTGCTTTTTTCACTGCTCATTAATTCTTCAGTTTCTTCACCTAACCTGTTCGAAATCCTCCTATAACTTGTAGAACCACCCCGAGTTTGGTGTGCCTCTCCTTCTATCTTCCTTTCTTCCAGGTGTAGTGCAAAGGACTTTCTCTGCAGGATAACTTTCTTCTAACTTCATCACATGTCCAGCCCATCTAAGTCTACCAAGATTAATAAAATATCACAAATACAATAATGTTGGGATTGTGAAACTAAATTTGGGTACTGAAAAGCTACAAATTTGAACATCATTCCGTAGATAGACCAAAATTTCAAACTATAAAACCCAGAGCTTGACTTAGAATCCCAAAGTGAGAAATTTTGGAAAGGAAATACGATGCCTGTTGGTAATTCATTTCAAATTGTTCACCCTCTATGGTGAGGCTAAGAAGATATATTATAATAATAATTGAATTTAATATTTTAAATTCAATATTAGGTTGTTTGAAAATTTCGAGGGATGTACACGATATTTTATGCACATTGTTTGGGCAAGTTCATGGCCTTCCTATGAACAAAGTGTCATCTGCCAGCTGTCAGGCCGAAAGTTTTATATAGATTCTTTGTGGCCACCATATTATTATATATTTAAAAAAATGATACTAAGAAAAGTTTCAAAGTTTCCATTTATCTCTCTCTTTCGCACACAATTACACAACCCTTGCATTTGCTATTCCTACATTGCAAATTCTCACGTCTATCATGTTCGTATTATTAACGATATGAGGTTAGGTGACGCAGACACAATGTGTCTATTTCTGTCGTAATGTATATACCATGTTTCACAGAAATCCGTCTGTTCGCTTAAGATTTATTAAGGACGGTTAGGTACAAGAACATAATGTCGACATTGGCTAATGTGTCGGTACAAAACTAGGGAAGTAATTTTAAAAAGAAACGTTTAGAAATATAATAATATCTAGCATATTGTGACTGGGGTGTCGTGTTACAAGCCGCGCCTGGATACAATTCTTGCACAAAGTTGCAATTTATTATAGCCCATAACTTCATGGCTTCATCTCATCCACACAACCAACAACTAATACGTAATATCCTTGGAATTAACAGAGGTTGATTTGTTATGACATACGAGGCATTATCATTAGCAGCAGTGTGCGCTGCACCACTGTCGTAACACTTTAGCGTCTCGGGTGGGAAGATGACGAGAAGGAGAAAATAAAGCAGTGGGCTAACAGATGAATCCATTCATCCGACAGTGATGTCGGTGGTAATGGGAATGTAAGAACAGAGATGAAACTTTCATTCATTCATTCATTCATTCACTTATTTATTTATTTAATTATTTATGTATTTATTTATTTGTATGATGTTGTGGTTCTCAGACAGGTAACAGTAGAATACTGTCACCTGAAATGTGACACCGTGGAGTCTGGTAGAGCTTTTACGACGTTTCTGAGGGACATGTGCCATTTTCAGAACAGGAAAGTACTCTTTTACCTTGAAAAGAAGGGCAAAAGTTTTCTCTGAAACGTCGGTAAATTTATAAGATGCTACATGGTGTCGCCTTACAGAAGGCAGTATTGTTTGTGGTTTTATTGTTAATTCAGTGACGCTGTTAGCTCTCCTGATTGGTAAGAATGTTACGACGTCGGAACAATAATATAATCTTAGTAACTGACCAACTTAATGCACAAATTCTTGTTTTATAGTAAGTTTATTATATGCCTCTACATGTTTCGAGCACAATAGTTCTCGAAACATGTAGAGGCATATAATAAACTTACTATAAAACAAGAATTTGTGCATTAAGTTGGTCAGTCACTAAGATTATACTGAGATGCACGCTCAGCAAAACATCCAAATTTGTGAAAAATAATATGTTTCAAGATACACATAAGAAAGTTAGAGTGACGTAATTTCAGGCAGCATGCCCTAAACACACGTACATATCATTACTGTTACACGATTAGTCTCGACCCTCTTTAATGGTGAATGGGTTGTTTTCACTAAGAGCCAGCTCATAGCATATCATTCTTTCTATTTGTGTAATCTTGTTTATTACTGCAACTTCCAGATTAAGTCAAATTTTGCTGCTACCCTGTCTTTCAGAAGTTTCCTGAAATTCTTTCCCTTGTCACTGGGCTGCTTCAAGCAGGGCACTTTATATCCTGACCACGATCTTTCTGTAGAGCGGCATTTTATTCAGAGCTACCAACTTCAGTTCCCAGTGGACCAACGTAAGGGAAATAGGTTTATGGAAAATATTAATCTGTATCATGCTGCAAACAGCTGACGTTTAAACTAATCATTTTGTATGGAAGCATCGCGATGTGCTTGTAACATAATATAATATTAAATAGTGTACGTCAGCACAATCACTTTATTACTCAAGGTAATTATAAGGCTACATGTTTCGACTATAGATTAGTCATCCTGAGGCCTATTTTGTCAATTGTGTCGCAAGATGCTATGCACACTTTGGGATCCCATCGTGTCTGCATCTATGGAATACATCAAATTAAATCGTTTGTCTCTAAGGGAGTGACGTGCAAATTGTGTTTACAACAGTGGGATACATAAAATTGGATCATTTGTCTCGTAAAATATATTATATAAATTGTGTCTAAAAAGTTAAAATATGTAAAAATTTTACACATTTTAATTTTTTAGACAAAATTTGTAAAATTTTTACATATTTTAACTTTTTAGATAAAATTTGTATAATACATTTTAAGAGACAAGTGATCCAATTTTATGTATCCCACTGTTGTAAACACAATTTGCACGTCACGCCCTTAGATACAAACTATTTAATTTGATGTATTCCATGGATATAAACACGATGGGATCCAAAAGTGTGCATAGCATCTTGTGACACAATTGACAAAATAGGTCTGAGGATGACTAATCTATAGTCGAAACGTGTAGATTTATAATTACCTTGAGTAATAAAGTGATTTTGCTGAAGTACACTATTTAATATTAAAATAATTTTGTGTTCTAATGTCGCTCAAAGTCTCACGAAATATCACAATTATACAGTGTTTTAGGAGGCGTCAGTTGGCTTTGGTTTTATAGTCGTAAACGTGCACAATTTACATTTTGGGTCAAGATTTTTGGCTTCCATTAATTTGTGCAGTTTAGAGTTTCCAAATTCTAAGAAATTCTGTACAGCTTTCAAAAGCCTGCTGTTAATATTTACGAATGTTGAAAGAGTAATCCGACACGTAATTTTAAGTTTAACAGTTTTTGAAATATGAGAATTACTTCGGTTAGAAAAGTCGAAAATTGTCGTCTAGACACAGGACATTCGACCCACGAAGTCAGAAATGTAACTGCATTATACCGCTCTACGATATATGACATCTTGTAGAATGGCGTGTGCCAGCTTTTTGGAGAAGCTCCCTGCCACCCTTTTTGGTGTATTCTTGAAACTACCGTCAAAATACAAACACCAATTTTCCACTAGGCACTTGTACCAACTGTATTGCGCTTGGCGCTCTTTTGAGGACCTCGACTGTCTCAAAAATGTTAATGTTTTACAGAATTAAACTGGACGTAAACCAAGAGGACATTAATTCGGAGCACAAGAACAAATTCTTTTAGTCCCCACTTAATTAGGATTTATATGCAGTTGAAGATGGAAATAAGCAAATTGGAAGCATAGCAAGGAGATCGTACGTGCTCTTCTGTCGCTACGAATTTTCATATCAGAAACACATGAAATGAAGCGACTTTATCTTTGTGTTTATATTCGTACCTCTGTTCTGCATAGTTACATGGCGCGTATTCAGTATTCTGAAATATTTATTTTCCTACAAAAACTGAACAATAAATTGGGCTAAAATAAAATTTTCAATAATTTGTGCTAATGTTATTTGAAATAAATTTTTTTTTTGCAGTTTACGTGTTTTTAATGGTTTTCACATATATTTAGTGAAACATCATGAAAAGGCTAAGGTGTGACGTCCCCGTTGTGTGTTGAAAGACTAATGGTGAGTTAATTTGTCAGAAAACACAACTATAATTCATTGACCCACTAGATAAACTTACTTGTAACACGTAATACGATGATGAGATCTCAACATGACTATGCAATGTAGACATATATATGACACTCTTTGAACCTCAATGTGGCCGCTTTAGGCTGAAACACGTAGTTATTTACTTTGCTAATAAATACCATCATCTAGCCTACAATTATAGTTGTGTTTTCTGACTGAAATGAACTCATCATTAATCATGAAAAGGCTCCTAACTGGACTTGGTGGTACTTGTAGTTGGTATTATTAGTTTTGCAACAGTGAGCTTACGTTTGTTGATAAGCAACCTAGAAGTCTCATGGTGGGGAAATACACAAGGGAGGTTCTTCGGAGTACGTTTCCACATTATTGGTAGTGTGAGAGTTTTATCTGACCGAACGTTTTGTAAGAACTAACGTTAATGCAGTTATATCGACGCGAGTTGTAATTTTGTATCGTTGTTCAAAATATAATTTTTGTCTGACATTAAATTATCTTTTTAGTTGCAGTTATTTGGGACGTTAAAGTGCAACACTGATAACGAGAAACTTTATGAGCAGTGGACTATCTTCTCATGTAGTTCTGAGTTTGAATTTTCTCCTAGGAGTTATTTAACATCTGCTGTGGATGGTGGAGGGCCATGAAATATGTCACATCTCTATTGTTTACTGAAACTTTGGGCTAAACGTAAATTAATTTTGATGGTCCGAGGAAAGCGACTGTCTGTTAAAGACAGACTGATTTAAGGAAACTGTAACTTTGTTAAAATATTTAGGCAGGGGAAGTCTTCAGCAGGTGCAAAGTGTTTTGTGCACCTGAACTATCCTTGTACAGCAGTGTTGTTTAAAATGTAAATATTTTCTTGCAAGTAAATCACATTTTAAAACTCGTCATGTTACCTGGAGTCCGCAGCTGATTATAAAAGCCGACTTTTTGTGACCCATTGGTTTATATTTATGCAAATCCATTACCGCATTATTTGCACTTGCTTATTAATTAAGCAAAATGTATCGGTTATAAGGTCATATTGTCATATTTTTTTGTCTGTGATTACGTGTATTAACGTGTCGATCCCAGTGGCCACGCGGTCTGTCTGCACCTGCTCGTTTGCTGGGATTTCCGGTTCGAATCCCGCCGGCAGCATGACTGTCTCTTGTGAGTTCTCTGTGTGATCACGTAGAGGTCTCTGCGACGGGCCGATCCCTTGTCCAGAGAAGCCCTACAGCGCTCATGGGCACGCGTGTTTTGTGTGTGTGTGTGCGCGCGCGCACACACATATCATGATTATGATCAGATGTAACAATAACCCTCTACATTTACAATGAATAGGTAGAAAGAGTTCGGTCTAAGAAAGAAAGAAAGAAAGAAAGGTACGGAACATTCTAAGAAACAGCAAATCCCTCAGGTGGTTAAGAAATTTTCTGCCTTTCATGGAATCCGAAGTTCCTTTTCCGTTTACAGAAATTTCAGCCTTTGGGCTGAATTCTAAGCCAGCTCAATATTTTTTAAACCTTTACATAATAAGAATTTAAACCCCTTTATCTTGATACCACCCTCCCTCCTTTCCTTAGATCTCTTTAACTTGTCCGTTCTCTTCATGCTGCATGTTTTCGGATTAAAATGTTGTATCCATTTGTCGTAAGAAAGAAACAGTGCATGTGCGAGGCCCTCAACATGCTGCTGTTTTCCTGTGAGATATCCTTGGCTCCCACCCAAAACCCGAGCTGAATGATCAGTCTTTGTCTTCTCTCTTGGGGGAGGCACTGCTTATCCGCATGTTCTCAGCTCTACCTTCCATCTCCTCCATCCGCGCCATGCCGTGGCGACAACTGACACATTTAACAGTCCAATTAATTGCTGTGATAAATGGGTGAAGTATAGTAGAATCGCTTGATTGAGGTCATGCAAGTTAGAAATATTCATGAAGGTGATAGCTGTAATGTTTGTAGCTATTCAACATTCTATCCTTAGGCCAATTGCGGTGAGAAGTTAACTGTGAAGGTATATCTGTTTCGCGCGATCCAGTATTTTTGTTTTTGGTCTGTTGAGTTCGAGAGCCCTTTCTTCGGTGTTCAAGATTTACAAACTTCGTTTATGTACTTGTGTGAGTAGTTTATGAATACCTGTATGTACTTTTGTCTGTAGTTTGTTAAAAGCTGAGCAAGAACTTCGTAAAATTATTCCGTTGCTGTTTCCAATAAGCTTTCCTTTTTGGTGGTCTGTAAGGATTAAGGCTCATATCCTCCGGTCATCCTCTACGGATGTTCAGCCCATCTCCTTTCTAACCCATATTTTATCATGAAAACTGTATATCTATAGAACTTCCTTACATATTTTTCTCTCTAGGAGTGAAAACCGACGGCAATCTTAAATGTTTTAACGTCAGTCGGTTAAGAATCGAGCTTAAGGCCCATACTTTATTTACGATCTATGCAAATATGAATGAGTAGAACAAGTCATTTTATGTACACTTTGCTTTTCTGTCTTCCTGCGACATGTCCAGTACATCTCATTAATTTTTTATTGGATCACTTTAATAATATTTTATGGAGATTTATCACATTTCACATTTGGTAATAATGTTGTCGCAGTAATAACAAAATTATTTAACCAACACACTTATAAGTAGGTAATAATTCACCAACAGCTGATAATGGAACCCGGAAGTTCAGTATTGCCCAAACCATATCCTGCCATTATACACAATACTAAACCATGTCAATCCATGTTTTGTTTTCATAGCCTGTATTCATAAGATCCATCTTAATATCATGCACCTGTCCATTGTAATTCCCGATGAGGATGCAGCTTAGGCGCGTTCACAAGATTGCAGAAAATGACTATTAGCTTCGCTATGTATGCCCGTCTTTCCGTAAGCAAGAACGACTCGGCTCCAACTGGACTAATTTTGATTAAATTTTATATTCGAACATTTTTCGAAAATCCGTCGAGAAAATTCAAGTTTCATTAAAATCTGACAAGAATTACGGATACTTTACACGAAGACCAATATACATTTATGTTAACATCTCGTTCAGTTCTTCTTAGAATGAGAAACGTTTCAGACAGAATTTGTAGAGAATATCAAAACACACATTTTGTGTTCAGTATTCTTTTTCCGAAAATCATGCCGTTTATGAGATAATGTGAAAAAATATTGCAGAGACGTACAGTCCGCAGATGACATGTCGCATGCGCGTCGCATGCTGGTTACCTAAGGCTGCAAACACACAATCAGAATATGCAATACTTATTGCTTTTTCACCGTAACAACTGTTGCAAGAACGCGCCTCAATGTTACGTTATACGTACACTGCATGTCATGTCAAATTTCTCATCAGCCTTATCCTATAACTGTCTGTCTGTTTTTCGCATTCATAACATACCGTCACGCCTTCTTAGATGCAGATTTAGTACTATCTGATGTACATAAATAAAGAACTTCTTTTCTGATTGGATTATTTACTGAGTTGCGAGCAGTACTGTCAATAAATGTCCAACAAGATGCAACTACACACAGTTTATTTTATCTGTAAACTGCTCTACAAGTTTCGGGTGGTTTCTCTACCCATCATCAGGAGCGCAAATAACTGTATCTACAGCATCTGGTGCTGGTCAACCGTTGTTGCTACCGGTCGGTATCGTGGAGGAGTAGGTCGATTTGCGTGTCTGAACTCCACGATACTGACCGGTAGCAACAACGGTTGACCAGCACCAGATGCTGTAGATACAGTTATTTGTGCTCCTGATGATGGGTGGAGAAACCACCCGAAACATGTAGAGTAGTTTAGAGATAAAATAAACTGTGTATAGTTGCATCTTGTTGGATATTTATTGATATCGAATTGCGATGCACGTTCCCATGAACCTAACAAAAAAATTGCGAGCAGTTCTTTAATAAAATCACTGCTCATTAAACATCAGGTTTTTGAGGACCACGGAGTTTTGAAATACCTACGTATTTAAACTGTTTAATCTCTCATTTTACTAATCATACTGTCCCATAGGCCTTATTGTAGTTAATGTACAACCGTTTATTGAGTAGAAATTCTTCTCTCACTTTTTCATTTTTGAACATTTTAACATTGTAATTTTGGCATATTCCTCATCCAAATACAGGGAGCATATTCCTGTCTCATCTCTTTCCTCTTAATTCTTTTAATTTCTGAGACTCAGCTGTCAAACATCTGATTTCACTTCCTTCGTACCTTGTGCAGACGTCAAAGAAATTTTCTTTACCCCACTTGTGTTTCGGTTGACAACAGCATAACACGGATATTCTCTTGGTCGGTGTGTGCAAAATATTCTCTCATTGTAGTTGCAGCTTTCTTTAATTATCTTACATAAAGAATTTTTATTGGTGTCTGATGGACTCTCACAATGAACGCTAAATGTCATTTCTGCATTTCTTCCCTTGAGTCTTTTTGTCCAGCTGTCTGTCTTTAAATTATGTACGTCTTTCACAACAATTTCGTATCCTGCCTTGGACATCCGCGCATAAGAAGACCAACCGGTACTTTACTGTCAAATTATTTGTTAAATCATCTGCAAAAGGAAATATTCGTGAAGAATTTACGTGTAAAAACTGCCTGTGTAAAGGCCTTTCATATTTCTTCGAAAGAATTGGACAGTTCTCGTATTTAGCTGTGACTGCTGAGGATAACCTTCCGTTGATCCACTGATACACATCACAGGGCTTCAGGATACTGTTGTATCCCGCGCGGTCCCTGTAGGGAACGTATCGTGGATATTGTTCCAGGAGGGACGGAGATCGAAATTCAGGTTAAGACGGCGAGTTGGGCAGGCCGCACACACTCGCAATAATCCCCACGTCAAGTGTACTGGAGTTTAGTGTGCATAAACAGTGAATAACGCTGATACAAACGAACTGTATTGAGTTCAACTCTCGGGATCTTGGGTCACTTCATTAACATTGACACTGATCGTCCAGCGTCATTCATAGCTGCCGGTCACCGTTCGAGATACTTCTGCAGACTGCAACTGGAGCACAATGCAACTACTGTTACTTAAGTCAATCCACACATTTCTCGCGCGATAAACACTTAGCGCAACAACATGTAAACAAAAAGAAATAGAAGGAAACTATCTTCTTCCCATGCCTGGTCTGCTTACTAAGAAATAGAAGTGTAAATAAATAGTATAATTTACAGAAAGGCGGGGACTTAGCATGATGAAATAAGCTTATGACTTACATACTGTACATAACACAATCCTGCAGAAAAGAAAAAAACATGTCTGTCAACCACACAGGAATAATATCCATCAACTGTACAAAATACGATGATATCGCAGCTTCATTAAATGCGCTCAACATGAATTTCAAAGGTTCTTGACACACAGCTTGGTACGGTAAACAACCCTGATGCTTGAAAAGGACTTTTTGTCGACTGAAATGCGACAACAACAAAGATACATTTGGACTACCAGGTAACGAGCAAGATTTTTTTGAAAAAACACTGCCACAATTGGTACGCGTGTTTAGTTACAAGAATGGCGTGTTACATGGAGAAAGAATAAAGGCATAATTTCGGGGTTTTAGGTTTTTATACTATGTAAGGGTAATAGCAGTATTAGCCATGCGTAAATAAATTACGAGTATATTAAGTTCAGAAAATACCTGCCACACTTCGGTCCTGAAATTTTCTGTTCCCGTTTGCTGTTATTAAAATGTACTGAATTATAATTTTGATTGTTTGATATGGGTCTGAAAATTGGTCTGTCATATTAAGGGAAGAATGTAGATTGAGGGTGTTCGAGAATAGGCTACTGAAATCTTTGGCCCTAAGAGGAAGTAAAAGAGAACACATAATATCACACAGTGAGGAGCTTCATGATCTTCACTCCTCACTAAATGAAATTAGGAGAATCAAATCAAGAAGAATGAGACTGGCGAGGCGTGTGGCACGTACGGGGTAGAAGATAATTGCATATCGTGTTTTGCTGAGGAAATGTGGAGGATAGAGTCCACTGGGAAGACGTAGGTTCAGATGCGTTGATAATATTAAAATGGATATTAGCGAAATGGGATGCGAGGGCTTGGACTGGATTAATGTGTCTCAGGATAAGAACAATTCGCAGGTCCTTGTGAATACTGTGATGACTTTTCTCGTTCCATAAAACAGGAAGAATTTGTGGAATGGCTTCTTATGAAGGATTCTGCCCCATGGGTTTCGTTATTTAGTTAGTTAGCAATAGCATTGGCAGCTACAGGAAGAAAGTAAGGAGAATGATAGAGGATTTATGTGGTGTAGAATAAGAACACAATTCTGTGCTGCTGGTGTTTGAGAGAAATTCTGAAAGTATCGAACTGGACACAACAGAAAATGGATACGTGCGTCAGGTTTGCGAGCAAGCACGGTGAAAGTAATGCTGCGTCCTACCGAATCACGACGTCGTAGAATGTAACCCGATTATTAGGTCGTAATAAGGTTTCCATCTCACCCAACAGATCCTCCACCCCTAGGGACAAGTGAACTTCATAACCCTAGCAGATCTATTAGCGGCAGAAACTGCGTGCACCAGCAATACACTAGTTACGTTACATCAACAATTATAGTATATGACGTAAATTCACTGAGGTGGCTGGAATTTACACTTCTTTCTCTACCTTGCTTTCGGAAACATAAGCTGAATGAGACATTTCAATTTTATGCGGTTCCAAGTTTATTGTTTGCGTAGTTTATTTAATGTAAAAAATATATATAATAAGATAATAAATAAAGGTTGTAGCTTGAGGGTTGTTTGACCGTGCATCTTCTTCAAGAAATAAAGTTAAACGCCAATTTGATGCAGCTATGTAATTTTATTGATGTATTCTTAGTTCGACATGTTTCGGGCGCATATGCCCATCATCAGGAGCATTAGATGTTGAGTTGCAGCATACGGTTTTTTGCACCGAGTTTTTGGATGGATGGTGGTCTTGAGAGCCGCTGCGTAGGTCGTGTGTACGGTGCGGATGGTGCCGTGCACCGTACACACGACCTACACAGCTGCTCTCAAGACCACCACCCATCCAAAAACTCGGTGCAAAAAACCATATGCTGCAACTCAACATCTAATGCTCCTGATGATGGGCATATGCGCCCGAAACATGTCGAACTAAGAATACATCAATAAAATTACCTTGTTGCGTCAAGTTGGCATTTCACTTTATTTCAAAAGGTTGTAGCATATAACGATTTCTGCACACTGAATATAGACCTACTCTGTTTTTGAACGGTAAGCCGTTTTAAGAACAGTGATAATATCAGAGTTGAGATGGACATTACGTATGAATTCAGTTGAAACAACACGAACCAATATTTACTTTAAATAGAACTTTTTATTTCAAAATTCCGGTACGAAACTTTATTGAATCCATTTCACAAGAAAATTGCGGACGGAAAAACTTCTTATAATGCGTCCATTTTATGTACTCCCGAACAGCGTATAATTAAAATGTAACGTGTTCCAAGTGTAATGATCCATTGATTATTTATCGGTTGATTAAAGGCTAACATTTAATTTTTATACGGACTTTAATCATCGTCAGCTAACTAGTTCAAAAATAATTAATTGACAGTGGTGAGGGTGGGTTGTCAGGCACACGACCTTCTTGTATAATCTAACCTAAAAACATATACTGTTAGAGAGACTTTGTTAATAGATTTTTGTGTACATGATGAGACGGCTCGAACTTTTATTATTTAGTGTTATCTGGGCATTACCATAAGGGAAGTGGAGTGCTTCTCCGTGTTTAACATGTAATTACTGCAAATTAATGGCTAAAAATATCCGGGTGACGTGCTGTAGTGGTGTTCTGCATGTTCTCGTCAAATGAGCTGTCACTCGTGAAGAATAACCCCCGGGACTTTTACCGTAAAAAACCTCGCCGATTATGTCCGGACATGACTGCAAAATAACACTTACGCAATAAATATGACCAGAGGAATACACAGATAAAATGAAGAGCATGTTACATCTAGAACATTTTATTTGAGTTTTAAATTGTACTTGACACGAAGTGTTCTTGGATATAACAAATCGGAAATGTAAACAGACAGACCGAGGGCTTTCCATAGACGATTTCCCCTTAACGATAATACAGTAACCCAAAGATTCGCTAGGTTTTCATGTTGTTATTTTCCTGTACAAAAATTATTTAATGGACGACAAAAAATGCGGACTTTTGAAATGTACAAGGGACATGTACAGCTGGCTACATTTGGCACCGCAAGTGGCCGGTACGAATTACTTCGGCCGAAAGTACAACGTCTGGAAACAAATTTTGGTTATGGTCCAAATATATCACAGAGCACCTAAGTGGGTTATATGTGAAACTGTTAGGAACAGAGAATTTAATGACGTCATTGCTTGACAATATAAAATTTCTTCTGATAAAACTTCGGTCCTCCACGTTGGTGTCTCCACCTTATCGTGGTGAGGGGGTTTGAGTACGTCAGTGACCCAGAGAACTATACCAGCGGTGCGTAGCTACTGGCAGGGCCTCCCTTGCTGGACAGGTCAAAGGGTAGGCGTCAGACAAAGAGAGATACCAAAACTGATGCCGGAAGCAGCGCCATCAGTAGCGACTTGAAGCACAGAGCAAATGATGCTCGAGATGGTTTAAGTTCGTATAGCAACGGGCGTGACCAGAGTGGTTTGAACGGCTGTTGTACTGCGATGTGGAAAGCAAACGGAAAAACTACCACATTATCACTTTTCCTGGATAGTCTCCTTCCAAAAACAGAGACACCATAGACCAAAAACAACAGGAGAATGTGAAATGTTTTAAAAATCTGGGTAGCATGTTAACAGAAGTTGGAAGGTGTACGTGTGAAATTAAATCCAGAATTGCCATGGCAAAAGCTGCATTTAGCAAGAAGAAGAATCTTTTACCAGCAAATTGGACGTAAATTTGAGGAAGAAACTAATGAAATGCTACGTTTGGAACATAGATCTGTATGGTGTTGAAACTTGGACGCTCCGGGAAACAGATCAGAAACACCTGGAAAGTTTTGAAATGTGGTGCTGCAGAAGGATGGAGAAGATAAGTTGGACCGATCATGTGAGAAATGAAGAAGTGTTACTTAAAGTCAATGAGCAGAGGAATATCCTACATGAAATAAGAAAACGGAAGGCTAACTGGATTGGTCACATCTTACGTAGAAACTGCCTTCTGAGACAGGTTATTGAAGGAAAGATAAAGGGACAGATAGAAGTGACAAGAAGACGAGGAAGAAGGCGTAAGAATTTACTGGATGACCTCAAGAACAGTAGAGGATACTGTGAATTGAAGGAGGAAGCTCTAGATCGCACTGTGTGGAGGAATCATTTTGGAAGAGGCTTTGGACCTGTCGTTTGACAGATTACTGATGTTGATGAAAACTTCGGTTCTGGTGAACCCAAATAAAGAATTAAGTTTATTGCATTTTGAATCAGGCAAGTAATTTAATTTGAATGAGTCATGTATATGGTTTAATTGTTACTCAGAAAATAGTGGATAACTTAGGACCGAATTTTAATAAAGATCTCAAGGTTTTACGCTGGTTTAATAAAATTTGCCGTTCTGATTGCACCATAAAGTTTTGATTTCGATAAATCAGATAAATTTATACAAATATAACTGATATATCTGTAGTCGTTTTGATTGTAGAAGAAACATTTAGTGGTTTTGGAGTTCCAGGTTTTTACAGGTACTCATCTGCATTGATTTCCAGAAATTTTTCAGTTTTATTGACAAATATGTTTGTTGTTTGTGACTAGAGTATTTTGAGAAATTTTATTAATTTTTAAAACGAAAAAAGATGTCCGAAATTTCATGATTAACAAATAGAGACATTTGTCAACCATAATGAAAATGGAGTGAACCAAAAAATCAAATCTGATATTTTATAATTTATTAATTTCTTGGCCTTTTTAAATCTTCTAACATATTAAAAGTAATACAATTAATGAACCACCACGTTTCGGGAACAGAATCGGTACCTGGCTTCAGATTTGTTTCAAAAGTGTGTTACCCACACAGAACTGCGCGCATTACTTTGCATTACGTGGTGGTGTAGTGTTTATGGAAAATGTCTGAAGAAGGAATTTTATACTGTCTTTGAAACAGGTTGTTTTGTTAATTTTTTCTTTTCTAATATACTAGACGTTGGAAATGTGTACGAATTTATGACCTTAAAATGTAATACACCATGGTGAGAATCTTGTAGAATTGTATTATTATCTTGAATAAGCTACATCGCACAAAAAACATATCAGATCTGTGAAAAGGTGTGGTGGTGGAATAGTGACCTGTTGAATAACATAATATAAACTGTTTTCTAGATTTAGATCTTATGTTTAAGGAAGATTTGACTCGCTAGGAGACTCGCTAGGGGTTAGACGGTGGGGTGGTTCGAATCCCGGTGGGGCGAATTTTCCGCACCCGTCCAGACCGGCCCTGGAGCCCACCCATCCTCCTGTTCAGTGGGTATCGCTTCTTTTTCCTGGGGGCAATGCGGCCTGGTCGTGGTGTTGACCACCCACACGTATCTAGCGCCGAGGTTAAATAAAGAATAGAGATATACTTTTTCTCCCTCTCTGGGCTTTCATGGCCTGTTCTACGGCGAATTTTACCTTGACAAAAAAAAATTATTTTTTTATGGTCGACTATAATGTCTCTCCGTCATACTTCCACAGTAAGGTGACTAGGTTTTGTGAACAGGCCATTGTCTGAGCCTGCAGAGCGGAACACTTACGGACCTGAGAAATATTATGAAGTTACCTCTCAAATTTCCCTATGTGGGTTTGTGAAAGATGAGGCTTACGTTCTGTCAACACCTGTAAGCTTGCAAAGCTTAAGGATAGAATATGAACGGCGATACAAGAACTGATCTTTCCTAATGGTGAAATATTTGGCACACAGTTTAATAACAATTTGATAGGTGCAGGACAACATGTGGAGAAAACACCGAACAGGGCATAAGGTGAGAGGTGGACCTTTTTGAGTTGCTATTTACAGCAGTCTGCGTGTGTATTACTATATTACCAATACATTCTTTTAATCCATTACACCTTGTGCAGTCACGTTACATTAGGTGATTTAGGAAAGAGGCTTATGTTATAGTGTTGTAGGCAGAGCTTTTTGAGTGACGCTATGGATCGTAACAATTACTGAGCAGTTAATAGTCATTCAGATGTTTTAGAAATACCCTCTCTTTTATGAAACTCGGAGGTTAGGTCACAATGTTTACCAGAGACCGACACTTTTTGCTGTTGAGCAGAAATTCCATCCACATTCATTGATAATATTCCTTCAGTATCTATTTCAACACGTTTCTGCCATGTAGTCTAGTCCCCTCCAATTTTTAAATTTCCAGCGTTTTACATGCCACCGACCATTTCACTTTCTTTGTTTTGGTAGCAGTAATAATACTTTGCGAGTTTCAAAAATTTTGACGCTACAATTTTGCAATTTTCCCTCCTCTTCATGGAAGTTATGAAACAAGCTGAAATGGAAATTAAACATAGGCTAATTAATTATACATGGCATAAAAGTACAACAAATTTGGTATTTATTAATGTAATTTTATTTAAATCGGAAATGTCAGGAATATTACTGAATTCCTTGAAGGCACTTTTGAACTCGAAGTTGTTATTTGTACTGCCAGTGAACAAAACGTAACAGAACATTTGAATAAGAAACACGGCGTGGAGTGAATGTCCCTTGTCACATACAGTCCCAGCGATAGTACAAAAATATTGCAGCTCCCGTGGGATCTCTGTAGTGGGAACTTGGCAATCTCAGTTTGTCCTGTAATTCCTCCGGGAACTGTGTCACAGGGTTTAACATGGTTTCCCCATAACGCTCCACAGCCAGCTTCTCTAGACGAATCAAAGTTTTGTTAGTACAAACGATATCGTATTTCCTTCCTTTTAATGTACGGGATACTGATGCTTGGTACTGAATGGAAAGATGATGTTTTATGTAAGTGTCAGATTGGAATTTCAGTGGAATATACGCAAAGTTTTTGACGACACAGTAATTATCTATTGGGTACCGCGGTAGCACAGTGTTTAAGGTGCTGTGCTACAAATCGGAAGGTCGCTGGTTCGATCCCAACTTGTGTCAATGGATTTTTCATTGACATAAAATCCTTCCGATTGCACTATGGCCCTGGGGTCGACTCATCCTCTAACAGAAATGAGTGCCAGGAGCATTTCCTGTGGGTAAAGGCGGCCGGTGCGTAAGGCTGACAAACTTACCACCATCCTGTGCCGTTGTCGTGAAATATGGAAACCTTAACTTCCTGGAACCCTCTGGGACACTTCAGGCCTCTAACAGGACTGATTTACGTTTTTAGTAATTATCTAGTGGCCTGCAAACAATGGTAGTTTCTTCCTAACCGGAACCTCTCGAGTGCGAAGCAGGAGTGATAAACCTTCGAATAAGGTAGACACACGAGGCATAGAGAGTGTTAACCATTAGACACAGCTGTTGAGTTTACCTTTGTTTTTGTTACGTGTGCGTGCAAGGAAGCTTTTGCTTCATCTTTACACCTTGTTTATGTGCGGCTGATCTCCGAAGGAAATTACCCAGCATCAAACATTAGTGAGTACACGTTCTAGACGCTTTCGCAAAATTACTAATACCTACCATTAGCTTCGTCGTGTCTGTCTGTCCCGCTATCCGTCTGCGTGAAACATATCGGCTAGAACTGGACGGATTTTCAAGAAATTTTGTGTATGAGTATTTTTCGAAAACTTGTTGAGAAAATTAAATTTTCATTAAAATATAACAAGAATAACGGGAGCTATGCACGAAAGCCAATATACAGTTATGATAATATCTTGCTCGACTCTTCTTAGAATGAGAAATGTATCAGACGAAATTTGTAGCGAAAATCAAAACACATTTCACATTAAAAATGTTTTTTTCTTCGAGAGTAATTCCTTCTAGGAGATAACGTGGAGATATATTCTAGAGCTTGGCAGGCCACAGACGACAATATGGCGCACGCGCTTTGCATGCTGGATACCTAAGGCTAGAAACACATTCTCAGTATATGTAAAATTTATTTATTTTCTATTGTAACAATGGTTGCAAGAACGCTCCTCAGTGTTACGTTATACGTACATTGCCTCTCTGTTTAATGCTTATTAAAATTAAGATGCTGTAATTGTTGTTGATTAAATACATTTCTGATTTTACCTGCGAATTATTCTCACGGGTACAAGCAGTCCTACGGAACTTGCGTACTCCGTACGTAAGAATAATTTTACCATCAGAAGTTATATGGTAATTTGAAAGTTTGCAAAGAGAGGCTACTTTTATTATGAAAAAGTAAGATTTGTAAAACACGTTACGTTTGAGTGACAGTCTTCCATAAGTTCAGTAAGTTTTTCGTGTATTAATGCAGCTTATGCAATAGAAATGTAACTTAGATTGATAAATTTTGAATGAACTAAGTGCAAATGCCGGTCGTGAATGTGTCTAGAGGTAGTCTGGGATATGGGAAGGGCGTGGTGAATCACTGTGTGAGTGATTTCACTTTATGTACTGTACCAGTTCATTCAATGCAGAAAATGGCATCGTTTTAAACTGCTGAGAGCAGAAGCAGTGCGACGGGCAAATAGGTCTAATGCAATTTACGTCGCATGAATTGAATCGTACTGAACCAAAAAAAAAAAAGGTCTTTTATCATAGAACTGTGAACTCTTTGTCATGTGGAGTATTTCATTTTGCCGTGAGTGAAAATAAAAATTAGATGGACTCACAAACTTTAACGTATGCATTGTCTATTGTAAGGGAATAGCTCTGTTATATATATATATATATATATATCGATACATTGAAATAAATGAGTCAGATCCTTGCAGTGGCCATCAACACAATCCAAATAGTAAAAAAAGTAACGTATATGTAGAAATTGTAATTCTAGCATTCTCCTATGGGAAATGAGGAAAGCTATTCAAAACTGAAAACAGTAAGTAAATAAATAAATAGGCCTGTGTAATAATTTTCCTAACGTAAAGGGAATAAAGCACTTTAATAGCCTTAGTTGTGATACAGTATGTAATAATGGTCAAGGGCCGGTTGATGAATTAAAAATTGCAAAACTTTGATATCAAATGCTTTTAAAATATAGATTCGAAAACTGTTTTCAGTATGGCTGAATGGATAAAAATGGAAAGGTCGATATTATTTTTTAAAACGTGTTCCGGGACACTGCCTTTATAACTTTGTGCATAACAGTACAGTATTTTATGCTTTGTTGACCGTGCCTTCTAGTACAATCTTTGTAAATAAACCAACTTGAAGCATAAATATTTCATGTAAGTTTATTTCTATTCTCTACATATTTTGGGCAAACATGTGCCCATGATCAGGAGAATTAACTGTATGAATGCGATACCTGGTATATGTCACTCTGTGTGGACGACCGTCTGGTCATCCACACAGAGTGATATATACCAGATGTCGCATTGATACAGTTAATTCTCCTGATGATGGACAATTGTTGCCCGAAACATGTAGACAATAGAAATAAAGGTAAAGTGATCCCGTTACAGGCCGGTGTGGCCCAGAGGGTGGGTAGAGTTATAGCTCTAATCTTCCATGACCGCGGCAGTAGAAGGAGGTGAGTGGTCAGCAGCACGTCCCGGTCGCACTTTACCCCCGTGAAAGACCCGGTACCCATTTTACAGGCTGGGTGGGCCACAGGGCCGGTCTGGATGGGCGGAAAATCTCGTCTCCACCGGGATTCGATCCCTGACCACCCAGCCCGTAGTCAGTCGCTATACCGACTGAGATACCCGGCCCACACAATAGAAATAAACATAACATGAAATATTTGTGCGTCAAGTTGGTTTATTTACAAAGATTAACAGTGCAGTACACTGTCAAGGGATACATTTTATCCTGGAATGAAGAATTTAAGAACAAAAGAAAAAAAAGTGTAGGCATGTCGTCTGCGAATGGACCTCAAAAGTACACCTGAAGGAAATGTGACTTTCAAAGTGGTTGGCCCCAGAGAGGGACGAGTCTTGGGGGCGCCCCCGGCTGAGTCCAAGAGGCGTTAAAATGGACAGCAAAATGTAATTGTATAAAAAATATTTGATGTTACGTGCTCAACGAATATTAAGTTATTGAGCCACGTAAAAGGAAATTCAGCCAGTTATGGCGATGTTGTAAAAGTTCATATGTTGGTCCTCGCCCCGGTAGCCGAATACCTAGTAACACCACTGGTCACTGATATCTGGGGTATCCAGACATGGGGTCGGGAGAATTTCATCTGAACTGGTCACGGGCCTATTGAGACCTGGTGATTTTTAAGTGGAGTAGCCGTTCTCCTGGACTGCAATCAGAAGAGTTCGCTTCACTCTAAATGAAGCCTTAATCCATGTGTTTTATTCTGGTGTGAAAAATACAGTCCTTGAACATTTTGTCAGTTTTCGAGAACTGGGCTGAGGTAGTAAAGGAAATTTGTCTGAGAAGCTAAGCCACGAAGACGTGCCAGGCGTAAAGAGATAAATCTCGAACACATTCTTAACTTCGACATTGGATAGAGGTCAATCGTCATCATCAAGCTCCGGCACTTTACCTCGGGGGGGGGGGGGGGGGGGGGCACAGGCCTGGTCAAAAGACAGGGGGGGAAGAGGGGGGATAAAAA
>Ga0136643_10004183_pt1 | contig 19786 bp, 12 predicted proteins | sample TergutLab28metaG_FD_96883 | JGI IMG/M metagenome (GOLD analysis project Ga0136643, IMG submission 96883) | Labiotermes labralis P1 segment gut microbial communities from Petit-Saut dam, French Guiana - Lab288 P1 (version 3) (version 3) | ecosystem: Host-associated > Arthropoda: Insects >...
CGTTATGTGCCGTAACACACCTCAATTGAACTGTTTCCGTTATGTGCCGTAACACACCTCAATTGAACTGTTTCCGTTATGTGCCGTAACACACCTCAATTGCACTGTTTCCGTTATGTGCCGTAACACACCTCAATTGAACTGTTTCCGTTATGTGCCGTAACACACCTCAATTGAACTGTTTCCGTTATGTGCCGTAACACACCTCAGGCGGTTTGTCGCCGATTTCTCGCCGCTTTGGCAGCATCGTCCCTTTGGAAGCCATAAGTACGTAGTGGCGTCAATGAATTTTTCCTTCCCTACTGTCCACATTTATTGTCAGATCTGGGTGAAACTCTGTACAAGAGCACACGAATTTCGTGATATTTGGCGCGTGAGAGGACCGTAATTTTCTTATGGGCGTCAAGGAAACTGCATTTACACGTGTAGCGTGACAACGCATATCATTCTGAAAAGGTAGAAAACAGTCGGCGAATTCCGTGTTTTACGTCACAGAATGCTCCATTAGTAGTGTTGCCATTTTCTACAGACTTTTTCCTTATTTCGTGAAATTCTTTGGTTCGTGTTGAAACAAATGCTTCGTATGTGTATAAGCTAAAAGGAGCAGAGCACCCGTATTTGCGTAACTATAATAATTTACATTACAGGTGATGATGATAATAAATTAGGCACGCCAACTTATACGTAGGGCCTGGTGAGATTCACACAAGACATTTCATATTTCGCCCTGACCGTAACTTTAAACGGCATGGCATTCTCGAGAGATATTTGCAGCTTGTCTTCTCTCCTTAGTTCTGCGTTTCGTTTTAACGTTAGATTCAGACTAGAGAATGTCATTATATGGTAGTGTCGTAATCTGATACTGATGGTAAATATTTATTGGTAAACACAGACTGTAAACTCCAGAGATACGTAGCAACTGCGTACACAGTATTGTCGCCCTACTTTACTGGAAAGCGGTTGAAAAGAATCTCTAGAAAGGATAGAATGAACAGTAGGGTAAATTTCACTTTTTGCACTCTACAATTTTATTTCAAATTTGCGAGCGCCAAGAACGGAGACACCCCCACTTTATAGTGAGAGGTTCAGCTTACTCTACAATTAACAAATGCGATCCCACTGTGAAACCTCAAGCCTCTACGTACTTTTTTCGTCGTTAAGTATTAGTGTCAATGGAACAAACAGACTGCTCGGGTATTGTGTTTGGAGACACTACGTGTTGCAGTCAAAGAATTAGATTGATCTTCATCCAGCTCTTGGGTGCTGACACCGTGCAAAATTGGACTGCGCTACCGAAGTTTCGGAAGCATATACTGTCTTCATGTACAGGCTTAAATTTATAGTCTACGGTAAGTGGCCAGCTTAATTATAAAAGCAGGCAGTCAGAACCACGGGACGAAAGCGTCTGTGTCTGCAGAACTGTGACAACGGCCTTTGTAAGCAGATTGAGCCAGTATATCCACCGGCACTTAACTCTCACAAGCAGTCACCCATCCAAGTACTCATCACACATAATATTATAACTTGTTGTACTAGAGGCTGTGTGATGTGCTGGGCCCACGGCTAGGACGGGCGGGGACCAGAGTGGGACGCAAAGGCGGTGAATCGTCAGTGGAAGCTGTGTCAGGGAGGGGGAGGGAGAAGGATGGGACGGGTGGCGAATCAAACCAGAGAGTAGTTGCAGCTCTCTGATGCTTCCGTGTGTGAATCATCTTTCAGACAGAGCTCATTTGATAGCCCTGGTTTTTACTCAACGTATATTTCACCTCCCCGGAATCACGTAGCATCAAAAAATGACATTCAAAATGGCGGAGTTTAAGAATGTCCTAACGTGAACAGTAAATGGATAAAATCTAGGCGCGGCATGAATGCCGTTAACACTTTATTCAAAACGTCTGAAAGGAAACGTGGAAGTTTGAAATCACAAAGCAAATTGAAAAATCCATGATTATAAATGCAATCGATTGACGTTGAGGCTCACCCTGAACCTCCAACTGACAGCTGTCAGTACTGTGTTGTATTATTTTCTTTTATTTCTTTACTTTCATGATCTTATTTTATGCATATCGATTCGTTGATAAATGTACATTATGCGAATAATTATAAATTTATACATTAATTATAAATTTCAAATCCACTTTACTATGTTGCGGAGTGTAATATACCTTTGTGTAGCCGATCATTTTTAGTATAGTTGTTTATTAGGATTGCTGGCGTCAGTTACGGACGGTTCATGGCCATTCGTTGTAAGTTAATCTGTCAACGTATATTCAGAACCGTTGGTGATAGGAGGGGAGAGATTTAAACGCCGAAACAGTTAGGAGCTGACAACGGACGCTGGCAGTCAGGTAAGGAAGTCAGTCGCGTAACAGAGGTGTGAGTGAGGGAGTACACGTGACTGTGTTATTTTGATAAAATATGATTTAAATGTTTAACTTGATACAGCACACCTTTTTTCATGTTATCAACAATAAATTGAGTAAATAAAACAAAAAGTAAAAAACGAAATAATTAAAACTATATGTGATTCGGTGAACCACACCCGTTTCCCGAAAGAGGATCACCTACCAGACTGAGCACGTCGGGACAGCAAAGTTACGAAGGGTGATCGTGTAGAAGAAGTTATGACAGAGGTACAACATCCTCACATAAGAGCCACGAAGAGTATAGGACAGATCTGTTCATGGTGGCCATTAAGATACGCGTAACTGCGACGCTGAAACAAACCGTCCCACCATTCCGCGCAGCATAACGTGTATTATTTTTCACTTGCAATCATTTGTTTTATGAAAAGGTCGGGGGAGACAAACGTGTTCAGAATTTAAGAATGTTGGTGCCTGCCATGTTTAATTGGCCTACGTACAGAATTTAACTGCCAGAAAGTGGACTTTGGGCTTAGTCTTATCAGGCTCGATAATGGAGAACAAAGTCGACTGTAGTCCTTTCACGGAGACAACACAGTCAGTGTAAACAGAAACACGTGAAGGATCCTGCAGTTACACGTGTTTAAAATCAAGCGATCCGAAGATTCAGACACATACAGGTTAAAAAAATCTACACGATCACCCTTTGTAACCTTGTAGTTCCGAAGTTCTCAGTTTGGTAGGTGATCCTCTTTCGGGAAACGGGTGTGGTTCACCGAATCACATATAGTTTTAATAACGTCTTTTTACTTGTTGTTTTATTTACTCAATTTATTGTTGATAGAACGAAAGAAAGTCGTGCTGTATCAAGTTAAACAACTAAATCATATTTTATTAAAATAACTCAGTCACTTGTACTCCCACCTACACCACACTCTTACGCGACTGACTTCCTTACTGGACTGCTAGCGTCCGTTGTCAGCTCCTAACTGTTTCGGCGTTTAATCTCTCCCCTCCTACCTATCACCAACGGTCCTAAATATACGTTGACAGATTAACTTACAACGCATGGTCATGAATCATCCGTAACTGACGTCAGGAATCCTAATAAACAACTATACTAAATATAATCGGCTACATTCTGTAACAGTGAATTAGATCAGAGGGTGGTAAACTGTAAACTGAAACAAACATCCCCCGGACGGACGCATGAAATCCAGGGAGAGCCTGTCATTGGTTATCCTAACTTTGTCCCTACCAATAAAATTTCTGTCGCATTAGTTAAATAGTAGACACTGAAACGACGTGTAGATTCCTCGTTCTTGATCTGTGGACACAGACGATATCCGGTACGAAAAATCCAGTTGGCTCAGTCACCCAAAAATTACAATAATCTCATTTTTCGTTACGGTGTCGTATCTTTAGCCAAGATTGGTGACGTACGTGGGGAAAGAAGATAACAAATAAAGGAAATAATTTCGTAATTTATACTAAGTTGGACATGTAACTAGTATTGCAAAAATTAAATGCTTGCAGAATATTTGTAGCGCGTCTTTTAAAAACAGAAGAAGGTGGGATTATGGTATTAACAACTAAGTACCCCTAAATATGTAAATTGGATTGAACCGGCTAATTATAATAGTGAGATTCTGTATCATTGTTGTTGCACTTCAGGGTTTTGCTGCTTTGTGAAAATTAATACGATAATGATGACATCAGAATGCCTCGGGATCAAAATTTCAGTTAAACAATCGTAAATATATGCTCAAATTTGGACATTCAGGGAAGCCTGTTAAAGTGTATTGGGTTACAGAATCTGAATAAAAATATTCGTAACAATCTAAACAATTTAGGATTTAAATGTAGCAAACATACTTTAATTTAATAATTAACAGAGTGGTATAATTAACAGAGTGGTATAATTAACAGAGTGGTATAATACAGTCTAACATAACTTTATTGTGTGAATATTTAAGAGAACACAGTTACATGTTTCGGATTTTAGAAGCCATCTTCAGTCTTTGACTTTAAAGACTGAATATACAGTATAATCTAAAACGCCTTAAAATGAGGAGATCTCGTTTGTTAATTTTAATCATTTTAAGGCGTTTTATATTATATATTCAATCTTTAACCTTTTAAAGTCTACTGGTTTGGTGATGCCCCAGCAAGTTGAACATTCAACTGTACGCTCTGTCCACACTGCATTTATGTGTTTTGTATTTATCTGGCAACAAACAGCAACTTGTGCCACTTACAGCATAAACTGATTGGTTTTCATAACGGAGATGAAAAGTGTTTACTGTGCGGTACGGACTGGGTATTTAAATAAAGCGGTCTGCGCTTCGTCTGTAAAGGGTTAAAGTCAAAGCTTGAAGATGGCTCCTAGAAGCCGAAACGTGTAGTTATGTTATCTTAAATGTTCACGTAATTAAGTTGTGTTAGACTATATTATACTACTTTATTAACTATTAGATCGATACACAGCGGCGTTGTCTTGCATGAAAATTAGACTTTAATTTGTTTTACTCCTTATTATCAAAAGCAGATGGTGCTTTTGTGGTAGGTCGGGAGAAATTGATTAACACGTGATCATCAAATGATTCGGTGGAACCTGTTACTTCCATCTTCAGAGTAAATCTAAAAGGCTGGCATATATATATATATAATATAAATATCAAATCCTCTATTTTAGATTAGGCGTAATTTCAATGAGTTAATATTTGTTCTAACTGATTTAAAGGACCTGACATAAATCTATATAAAATTTGCTTTCCTTTACCTGAGACGTTACTATGACCTGGACATGTAGCCTGTTACGTAAATATTACACCCTCTAATCTTTCCTAAAATAGTGCCAATTCAGCTATATTCTGAACCTTCACTTGTCAGGCACAGGTTGTATATTTAATATCGCTTACGAAAGTTAACTGAATAAGGTTTATTGCACTGGAACCGGAAATGTCTACGTGACTGTAGTAGCATACGTTATAAATCATGTTGATAACAGAAGGACGGCCCGCAGCGATGGTAAATGGGAACAACAGTGTCAAAACACTTCAAGGCCAAATTTAGATCTCATTTACGTAACACGTTTATGTCTAACTACTGACTCTATTATCGTTTTAAAATGCGTGCTTTAATTTGGTGTAAGTTAAGGCCAGTAAGAAATGTATACTGAGGGTACAGAGATGTCTGGAGGCAACGGACTGAAGGGGCCAAGGCCCAAGTTGTGCTGTAGAGCCATAGAAGAAGAAGAAGAAAAAGAAAAAGATAAAGGAGGAGAAGAAGAAGAATAAGAAGAGAAAGGAGAAGGAGGAAGAGGAGGAGGAGGAGGAGCAGGAGGAGGAGAAGAAGAAGGAGGGTAAGGACGAGGAGGAGAAGGAGACAAAGAAGAAGAAGAAGAAGAAGAAGGAGAAAGAGGAAGAGGAAGAGAAGGAGGAGGATGAGAAGGAGGAGGAGGAGGAGAAGAAGACGAAGGAGAAGAAGAAGAGGAAGAAAAAGAAGAAGAAGGAAAAGGAGAATAAGAAGAAGAAGGAGAAGGAGAGGGAGAAGGAGAAGAAGACGCAGAAGAAGAAGAAGAAGAGGAAGAAGAAGATAAAAGTTTTGGAGGCTACAGTTTACGACCTGTGACAAGGACTAGGCCAAAGTACCCTCAGTAATTATTTTACAGCTCATGGTACACTTCAGCAAATCGACCTTCTTCACTATAACCTTTCATATAATATTTGTGCCTTTCCTAAATATTCGCTAGCATAAGAAGATTCGAGTCTCTTGAAGTGTGACGCTCTACCACCGGACGAGTAGGACGCGATATTTCAGAGGCCTGTAGCGCTTTCAAAACTTAGGAGCTACTCGACCAGCGACATAGTGTCACTTCTCAGAAGAACTAAATCTTCAGCAACACCGCCGGGAGAGTCCATGTTCTCTTGCAGCAGTAGATGTATTTTTCCTGAACTTCACTGGTTAGTTTTATTACATTTATTTCAGTGTCTGTTCCGAATGTGTGTGTTCTATAGATGGAAAAGTTTCGAGACATGCCTATCTTCCACTCCTTTTTTTTCTCTTTCTTGTCAGAATTACTTTTACATTTGCAAGTATTCATTTCCCTGTTGTTTTGTACAAGTGTGGAACTTGGTCGCTGACATTGAGGGAGTTTAGTGATCTGTATTTTTCACCAAATATTATTTGGGTGGTCAAGTCATTAAGAATGTGATGGGTAGGGCATTTAGCACGTATAGGGGAGAGAAGAGTTGCATACAGGAGTTTGGCGGGGAGACCAGAGGGAAGGAGACCACTTGGAAGAACCACGCATAGGTGGTTGGATGATACTAAGATGGATCTTCAGGAAGAGGGATGTGGGGCATGGACTGGACCATTCTGGTTCAGGATAGGGACAGGTGGCGGGCACTTGTGAATGCGTTAATAAACCTCCGGGTTCCATAGAAGTAGAGAACTACGTGACTAGCTCAGAACCAGTTATTTCTCAAGAACGTCTGTGCTCCATGGAGTTTGTTAGTTAGTTTAGTATTCAGTTCTCCTGTGCATGATGGACTGATTTTCCATGAAATTGTGTTTCATTTCAATCTCAGAGACTGTATATTGCCATAAATGGGCAAGCACTGAAAACTCATTTAAATTCTCATTTTTTTTGAATGTGTGAAGAATTTTGCATTATGTTGTAATTACGAAAATCCACTTAAGAAACTCCTGAACACGACGGGCCGTCCTTCTTCTAAGCTGCATTTTCTTGCTCCACTTCACTGAAGAAGTGAAGAATTACTTGAAACACTAAATAAGACTTCAGCTGTTTTCTCTAAACCATGAAGGTCCGGCATTGTGTTCTCAAGAAGCCTTAGACAAAGATCGTTCCAGCTTATTGGATCAGTTAATAGGGCAGACAAACTAAAGACTGAGCTGAAGTGAAATTACTGTTACCGACGCCGGGAAGCAGTGTTCAAGATCGTATACGTCTTTCCTGAGATTCGCATTCAAATAGGTAAGGTCAAAAGACATTGACTCTGACTGGAATTCATAAAGTACCGGATTGAGGTCTTGGCCTCAATACCGACTTTCCTGACGCTTGAATTGTTTCACTCAGTACCATCATTTGAATACTGGGGCAGTAGCTGTTAACAAACCGCGACCATTTCCTCCTGTTTTTTTACAGCTGACCGCCCAACGAGATTCAATAAAGAGTAGAAATTCAACAAGTCATACAAGTGAAGCGCGCACTGAGAATATTGTTTACATGCGATGAGGCGTAAAGTTAAAGGAAAACATTTGCTTGTGCGTTCCACGACGGCGTATCGAGTAGGAGAATCAGATATCTCCTCGGTTTTAACCGTAGAAGCGGATGGTACTATAGTCTGTTTCACGCCTCGGTCGGATTTACCCCGAGAAGAAAGTCTGCTTTATCCGTTGAATAGGAAAGTACAAGTGTTCACATTTTAGAACAACGCTGCTGACACTGTGTGTCGCCAGCAGTCCCCGGGTGTGTCGCGAGAAATCTGACCATACACGACGCGATTCGCTAGCTGAATTTTAAAATCATCATGTCGCTCCCTGTCACTGGACGGCATAACTTCAAACTCGCATTTGGAACGAGCGGGGAGAAAGATTAGTACAGTGAACGCGTACTTAGTGTGAATATTAATCACAGTTCATCTGTAACGTGTTTGTATGTGTGACATTTTAATCATGACATTTGTTCTTTTACGTCTATTTCTTTCTATTTAATTAAAATGGGTATTCGTATGAAAGTATGCCGCGTATATGGGTGCCATTCTTCAAGTATGTCGCGTCAGACAAAGGATTGAAAGCCTCTGATTTGGAAGACTACAGTGCCTGTATTTACCGAGGAGAATGCCTAGAACCTCGGGTCTGCAAGACACATATTTGTAGCTTCATGAACTAAAACTGCCAAGTTCCTGGAAATGGCGTGGGACGGTAAGATGATCCGCCATTAATTCAATTTGTTCCGGGTTTTGTCATGAATACATTTTAAATCTGTCGTCTCGTCCACGAGCATCCCTGCACGGCTAGCAGGTTTACAATCTTGCCAGTATTAGGCGCTTTCGCAACGTTGCGAAAAGCGACTATTAGCGTCATCATGTCTGTATGTCTCTCCATCTGTCCGTCCGTTCCCATGGAATAACTCGGCTTCCACTGGACGAATTTTCACGAAATTTGATGTTTGGTTATTTTTCAAAAAATTATTGAGGAAAGTAAAGTTTCATTAAACGAGACAAGAATAAACGGCACTTTGCATGAGGACGTATGTACATTTGTGTTAGTATCTCGCTGAATTATTAGAACCATAAATTTTGTAGATAGAAGTTGTAGAAAATGTCAAAATGCACGTTTTATGTTCAATACCTTTCTTCCCTGATAGTTGTGTCGTTTATGAGATCATGTGGAAAAATTTTGTTGAACCGGACAGGCCACGGATGACAATATAATACGGCGCATGCGCTTTGCGTGCTGGATTTCTAAGGCTACACACATACACACACACTCAGAATATGTAATACTCGTCGCTTTTCCACGCAACAGTGGTTTCACGAAAGAGTCTCAGCTTTGCTTTTATACGTTCATTGCCTCTTTTGTTTTACTCCAGTTTTGCCCTGCTTTCTGATGAAGTACAAATAATCTATTTGGCTTTCCATATCTTTATTTCGAGATCAAAATTCTTACTGGCTTGTAGGAGAATTTCTGCTATTTATATTTATTGTCCACAACGTAGACAAATAAGCGTTATTAGCATAACTTAGTTAGGGATGTATGCAGTTCGCATAAAAATGCTCTTAAATTTGAAAGATTTGAGCTTATCACTCTCATATTGCTGGAAATTCTGGGATGTTATACCGTGTCGACTAGTTAGGTACCAACTTTTTTGAGGTTTTTGTTGCCTTCTTCAGGGCAAGTGGTCTGCTTGATTCTGAAGATGGAGGCTTTATGATTTTTCGGAACACTGTCAGTTATGTACCAGTATATATATAGTGCTACATTCCAGAAAGCTTGAATCTTAAGCCGTTATATTTATGTGGTATAGGTCTGATCTCCAGCTTCTGCTGCGTTGCATAATTTATGCTGAAAGCAATTTCCGGACGTTTGACTGCAAGGAAGACAAAGCTGATTCTCAGAATATTTTCTTTTTTCTTTTTTTACCACGTCTCGACAGCCAACAGTGGGCAATGGCGTCCTCATTGTCGAGGCTTCACGATCACAGACACATCTCACTTGGTGGGACTTCTCCGGACGAGTGACCAGCCCGACACAGAGACCTCTATCTGACAACACACAACACTCAAAACAGACAGACATCCATGCCTCAGACGGGATTCGAACCCTCAATCCCAGCAAGCGAAAGACCGAAGACCCATGCCTTAGATCGCGCGGCTACTGGGCTCGGCCATTCACGGCATTTTATTCTTTTTGGTGCAACAGCCCGCCACTGTGCCAGGACCTCCTCATTCACAAGGTCTGTAGATCACATACAACGACATACCGCAATCGGCAGGACTCCTCTGGATGAGAAATCAACTCGTCTCAGAGACCTCTACCTGATATCACACAACACTCACAACAGAGAGACATCCATGCCCCCGGTGGGATTCGAACCCACAATCTCAGCATGCGAGCAGCCGCAGACCTACGCCTTAGACCGCGCGGCCACTGGAACCGGCTTCCCCGACATTTAGACAAGCTAAATATTGCGAAAGAAGTACCAGCAGGTTTATCGTCTCTATTGTGACTCGGTTATTTAATGTGATGAGCTTTACTGCCTTGGCAGGTTCATGTCCTCGTGTCAAATTATTTTGTCGTAGAGAAATAGTAAGTTATTTTAACAAATGGTTTGTTACGCTGAGTGAAAGGGCTGTTGTTTCCTGACGTTTTGAAGGAACGTTCCCCCTTCGACACCAGTTGTTGATGTTGTGATGTCTTAGAAGTTCTGTGACACCACAACATCAAGGCTGTTGAAACTTCAAACATGGTACATTTTTTATTCTTATTCTTTCAAAGAGCATTTTAAATTATGACTTTCTAAAAGAGTGGGTAGTACCAAAAGGCCCTTATTTACGCTGTGTTATCGTGTTGTTCCAAAACGCGTGCCAAGATTGCATCTGACAAATTACGCGTACACACTGACCTTTTCACACTGGTAGAGCCACTTGACTTTTATAGCACATACAAGAGTGGAAGAGCGTGTTATGTGTTAAGCGCTTACATAACACTGCAACCTACACACAAAACGTTTTATTTCCTACTTCAGACTGTAATATTTTAATTTATTCGGTACCAATTTATTTATTTATTTATTTATTCGCGATTTAAATTATTTCTTGTGAAGATAAATTAATACACACGTTTACAAGTATTTCAGTCAAACCCGGTTTTAAATTCACTTATTACGAACAGAAATCCTTTGTTGCTACACTACATATGTACAAAACATTTCTCATGCATGCCATTAAATAAACAAGGCATCGAAAAATGTTTTATGCTGATTGGATGCTTGTGTAAAGAAAGTACTACTCCACCTTTTTACCACTGTCATAATAAAAGGTAAAGGTGCAGTTCACTCTAGAACAGTCCATGAAGAGTACAAGTATAGATCTACTCTTTCTTAAACCTCGGCGCTAGATGTGAGTGGGCGGTCAACTCCAAGCTTCGGCCGCTTTATGTCCGGGAAAGAGAGCCGGTACCTATTGTACAGCAGTTTGGGTGGGCCCCAGGGCCGGTCTGGACAGGCGCGGAAAATCTCGCATTCATCGGGTTAAGATCCCCGGATCTTTCAGCCGGTAGTGAGTCGCTCTACCAACTAAACTATCCCGGCCCACACTGTCTTATAACGGAGTTCAACAATACGCTGCTAGTCACGGCAGTTTAAAGAACTGTTCTTTTATCGACTAGAACAGAAAATTTTGAAGGGTAGATGGATACATTGGAAGAACTGCTAGCGTGACGTTTTCAGAACCATTGTCTCGGCATTCGCTTGTAGAAAATGAGAAAACCACAAAAAGGTCGCTGAGGACAGCCAGTGGTGATTTGAATGACAGTTGAGAAGTGAAAATTGTAAATACGAATTTCAGGGTAAGAAAAAGTCCTACTTTAGAGGGCAGATTTTCTGCCGTGTAAAGAGAAGCAAAGGACGAAAGGAAGAAAGGAAGGCAGGGAAGGAAGGAAGGGAGGAAGTGAGAGATAAATGAAGGTAGGAAAGAAGGAAGGAAGTGAGAGATAAGGAAAAATGAAGAGTAGAGGAAACATAAAAGAAAGTTTCATATTCCTAGACTACAAATTCTATTCATGAGAAATACTCAGAAAAATACCTGTAGGTTTATTTGTTCCAATTTTCTGCCCGATGATTTGAGTTAATATAAAACAACTTATATGTGTCCATGTTTTCTACCAAGTTATGACAAAAGAAGCATTACATGCTGGTCTAGCCCGCGTCCCGCCTGACAACTCATGCACTGAGGCTCAAGGGCAGTGGAGCAAGGCAATGCACCTGTCTGGAACATATGGACTACGACAGTGGTGTCTAAACTGTGGGTAAAGTGTACATAGGCGTTTGCATTTACATTTTCCACGGATCAAGCAGTCATGTGAAACAAAAATAAATCACGTGTTTGGATTATTTTCTCTTCATAACGTAGAATTGTCTTAATATCACTCCTCGCAGCAGGATCACAGGACGTGGGATTTCAGAAAAGTGATCCGTTATCTGCCTAACCCCATTCAATTGCAGTGTTGCCTGCCCTATTCGACTTCTGCATTACAGTGTATTAGTTTGGTTGACTGTACTCAACAGCCGCCCAGCTCAAGGAAGCGCGCCTGCGCAGAACTCATTTCGTACAACAAGCGCTTAGAAGCAGCAGATTCGTGTTAGGCGTGGAATGAAACGGTTGTGCCGCGCGTGTGGTGTCTACGTCAGCAGGTGTGACGCTACGATTCATCTAAGTGGTTGTGTTTCTGTGATAATGTTTCTTTTGTGAGTAGAACATTCAGAAGTGGGTTACACACAGTAATTGTGTCGTCAGTGATATTGTGGCTAGTATTTCTGTGACGGAATTAAAGAAGATGCGGCAGGAAAAGCAGTCGTCTATGGCAGCAGTGGCGTTGTTGATCTTCATCATCGCATTGCTTAAAGGTAATGTGCTCTTCTGCATTTCGTTTTATGGTACTGCGTTACTTCGTAACTGCGTTATGAAATCTGGAAATTCAGTGCTGTGAATTGGCGGTCAGAAAGCAAATGATGTGTCATAACACAGCCGCATGACCTTGTGCGCTGGTTATCTAAATAATGCCGGAATGCACCCTGGGAGCTGGAATTAATTCTAGCGGGAATGTAGGAAGGCGGACCTGTACAAGTACGTATGTCCTTGATGTCAAAGTTATTACGGGTTAGTGTATCGTTTGTATGCGATGAAAACCGTGGGATGGCAGTTGGGAAACAACTCAGCTTTGAAGTAGATTGCTTTTCTCGTTTGTTCGCAGGCAACTTCTGCGAGTCAATTCGTAATTATTTTTCTGATTTGCGAAGTTGGCGAAACTTTAGAACACGGACTTTGGTTAGAAACGAAATGGCACTGCAGGAACGCGAATGTGTCTTGTCAAGTTGGGCCGGTTATACTGTCGAATGCGCCGAATGCTGCAGAGTGTATTGAGTTGAATATATTTATTTGCACAGTTTTATTACCTGTATGACGTTATTGTTTATAACTGTGGTTTATTATTTAGAGTATGGAATTCTCTACGACCATTTACAAACAAAGTAAGGGACTTGAGTTTTTTTTTGGAACCGACTGTGAAGATTACCGTTGTCTGTGATGTGACGCCGTGTTGTGTAGTGGATACGTACCGACGTTTCGGAGAAACTGCTGTAGGGCTTTATATCCGAGAAGCTGATAATGGTAATGTTAAGTCGTTTACGTAAAAATAACGAAAAAATGTTAGCAGTTGTTAAGAAAGGATGGTGTTTATTTTCTAAGCACCAACGTCAGACGTGTTGGAGGCGTGACCGTACAGTTCAGTACATTCTCAATGTCGGCACTATAAGTAGGTGGACATGGTTTTTGAGACAAAAGTTTCATAACCCGTTTACCGGGAATTGATCCCTGGCTTTCCTTTTGATCAAGTTCACTGCCTTGGATTCTACGTGTCCAAAGACTGCGAAACTTCGAGGTTACATGTGGTGGAAACTGATTAGCATGATTTGAAAGGACTTCTTTTGGTGACTTTGTGATGTGATTCGCACACCGAAAGTACAGCTATAGCACATTAACGCTGGTGGGAGTTAACAAGTGTTGTATGCGATTACACAAGACCTGGGTTAGCTCACCCTGTAGAATATCTGGGCTACGGGCTGAACGACCTAGGAATCGTGGTTCAATTCCCAGTAAGAACAAGAGATTTTTCTTGTTTCCAAAGCGTCCAGACTGACTTTGATGGCAACCCAACCTTCTGCGGTGATGTACCCTCCGCGGGAAAGTAGCCGTGCTTTGAACTCTCATGTAATGCCGAGGTTGTGAATGTGTGGAGTTGTACCTTCACCACACTGTGTACTTTCATGGCGTGCGTATGGGCTTCACTTTCTTTTGTTGTGCTGTTTCTCTCCCACGAGACCGCAAAAGTAGATATTTCTTTTATGTTCCAGAAACGGTGTCAAGGATTCTTGTGCAGTTTCTCTCTTTTTATCTTTTTTTACATGCTGACGTTGAAACTTCACACAAAGAAGTAAATATTGCCCGTTAAAATAGCGAAGAATATAGGACTGCAGCAGAAAACTTGTGGAAGTTGCTGACGTGTTTCCATTCTCACGCCAAACAGCCATTATTTCGTGCAAACTACCAATCTGCGCTGCGTAAAACCCCAGAAGAGCGCAGATCTCAAGCCATTCTTTCCTCATACACCACTGATTGAATTGTTTTTTCTAGTGGAAGTACATCGTATTCTCTATGGGGTCCGAACTGAATCTTTGTGTATAATGCAGTTTAAACGAATGTTTGTATGTGTATGGAAGTATATATTAATGCAGTTAAAAACTCCGTAAAAGTGATACATGAATACATCTGAGTTATTTAAACACTTTCTCTTTCGGCGGTTCAGTGAAAGTCTTTGTAAAAATAATCTGTACGTTTTTGTAAGTACAGCAACTGCACACGTAGGGGGCTGGCGTTTGGGTTCCTGTATTTGAACGCGGGACTGCTGGCTAGAAGTCACCATGCATCCGGACGGTCCGGCGACCGGCCGTCTCGACCAAAGTTTTCTATGGTTTCCGTCTGTCTTAGAGCAATTGCTGAGTTTATACCCTAAATGAACGTCGCTCTGCATGCTTCTCTTGCAGCCCTATCCAGAGTTAAGAACTTTCGTCAAAAAGCAGCCCTCCAAACGCGAGCACAATTTCTTCATTGTGCTTTCCTTGAAACACGCAGTTTAGGCCAAATATTCAGTTTTGTCCTGTGCTGCTTACACTGAACATTTTACTTCCAATCACCTGACCTTTTTAACTTCCCAACGTTTTATCTTGCTACCAGCCTACATTTACCCGAAGGACGAGCGGGCACTCCCCGGGAAGCTTCAGAGTAGCAGACTTTTCAGGCCCCCCCCCCCCCCCCAACTCACCGTTATAATAAGTATAGTGCCTGTCAGTGCGTCCTCGTACTTTCATCTCATTTTCTTCTCGTACGACAATCTAACAGTTCGTTAGTGGCACCGGTCTTGGACCTCGCACTGACGCTCTTCCGTCCCAGCCACTGCCGCGTGCCCTCGTTTTTCTACTCGCCCAATCTTGGGAGCTGTGTGACCGGTCAATTTTGAAATCGTTAGAAGTCCCAGGGAGGGCCCGACACCAAGGATGGCCGACAGACGACCGGCAGTCATAACGTGACTGATTTCTGACAGATCATGACATTTGCCCCCTCATTTTGTTTGTGTGTTCGTGTGATTCTCACAATAAGCGGCCATAATTTCCATATACAACATTCACCGATTGTTCTTTCTAATAGAAGTGCACTTTGTTCTCTGTGAGATACGAATTGAATTAATTTAGATTAATGTTTGGTGTTCAGAGGGTTAAAGTTGTGTTTTTAGACGGTGCTGGTAAGAAAACTGGTACCTAAAAAGAGGGCTGCAAAAAAGGAGTTTAGTGGAAACTGCATAACGAGGAACTGAAAAGTTTTCACTCTTCAACAGACGTGAGATGGGTGGGACCTGTAGCACTCACGAGGCGAGATCAGTACGTAAAACGTTTGGTTCGAAAACTTCATTTAATGGTTTTTAAAACAAAATTACTGGCAGGAGCAAAATATTTTTTTTGTGCTTTAAAGTGTCAAGAATGCCACTGGGGCCCACTGAGCCTCCTGTTCAGTGTGTACCGAGGGTAAAGTGGCCGGGGCGTGGAGCTGACTACTCACCTTCATGTAGTGTCGAGGTTAAGAATGGACGGAGTTGTATCTCCACTCCACCCATAAGTTTTCGTGTTGTGCACAGGAACAGTGTCACTTTACTGATGTATTATGTGAAAACTCTTGGAATAATGTTTGCTAGGTATGTTTCTACATCCGAGAAATTGCTGCATCTCCTTTACAAATACCATCTTTGAAGGTCTTTTTAAGGGGCATTTTTCATTTATTTTGAGAACCAAACGCCTTGATACTGAATGTTAGAACAGGCGGTAAACATACGTATTTACCATATTCCTTTCCTTTGCAAAATGTCGTACTCCATTTGCTGTATTCTTTTCGATAGTACTGCATATCGCTTGTTACTATTGTGGGAGGTGAAAGGTTCAATGCTCTATAACGTCTTGAACACTGTCATCACTTGTCACTTTTGGGGTCAGCTATAGCGAACATCGCTGACGCGGTGATACATCGTCGATGGAACAACAAAAACTCGTGCACACACAAATATCTTCGTTTGCCAAACTCGCTGTAATACACTAGGTTATGTGGAATGTCGTCGGGTGTGTGATTGACATGCGTGAGTGCTCTGGTTTTACGGTGGTCAGGTGTTCTGTTTTTCCTGGACATGCCCCATTTTTACGGCTAACACCCGATATATGGTACAACTTGTTAAATTTAATGAAACGTTCCTTTTATCCAGTTTTCATTATTACATACTTAAGGCCTTAAATAGCCCGCTCAGGGGTTTTAACCCTTTACAGCTTTGTGGTTACTGCATAAACTAACACGTTTAACACCCAACAATCCTACCTTCTCTCCACACAGCACATTTGTTTGTTTTGTATGGATCTCAGAACAAGCAGTCATTATTCTCCTATCCAGCATTCACGAATCGCTTTTGCGTATAACCGATATGGAATGTATTTTCTACGCGGTACGAACTGAATATTTAAATACGAATATATATATATATATATAATGCGTGTGATTGAGGATGGCATAACACACAACCTGATGGGCCGCGGGTTGGACACCGAGGGTTACACGATCTTACGTGACGTTCTCAAGCACGAACAGGAAAAAAACGGAAAGAAACCAGGTCGGTGGTGACGGCGGGTTTTAGGAGTTAGTGAGAGACACAACGTGTATTAGAGCGCATTTCAATAATGGTATGCAGGTTCCTCCCGTCCTTCTGGTGAGGATAGGTGGGAGGCAAGGTAAAGCATTGTATTTTTCGTGAAAACAAACAAGGCAACACACAGTACACACGGCGCTGTGCTGGCATAACCGCTTGATACAGGAGCTTACTACTGCAAGAAGAAGCAGGTCATTGTCCTCAGGTTGAAAACGATGGTGCACGCGCCAGTATACGTACTGGCCAGCATGTGTCGAGTTAACACGAGTCAACGCGAACTGTTTCTCTAAGGCTCATTTTAATATTATGTTGTCATTCAGTACTGTTTCTCTTTAAGTAATATTTTTTTTGTGCTTTCCAACCAAAATGTTGTGCGCACTTCTCCCTTCCCTCAAGCTGTGTGTCGTGACCATTTTGTACTCCTTTAATAATGATGATGATTATGATGATGATGATGATTATTATTATTATTATTATTATTATTATTATTAACTGCAATTGGGTTGTCGCCCCGTGGCAGTGGTTATTTTACGTGTGTACAAAATATGAAGCTGGTTACTAATAAATTTAAGTCAGGAGAGCTATATGAGAAGCATATAGTGACAACTTGGAATTTTGGGAACCATGTCAGCATTTGCTTACAGACACAGGGAAAACAAGAAAAACCTGTGTCGAGGTGGCCGGTCGCAGGACCTTACGAATACTGACTTCTAGCCAGCAGTCCGGCATCTAAAGTAGAAACAGCAATACACACGTAGCACAAGTACTCATGAACACATTAGATGGCAACAATACACACAAGACAAAGTAAAACATGTACAAAAGGTAAACAACACCAAGGTAGTACGTACAAAAGGTAAACAACACCAAGGTAAGGGCTTATAACCGAAAGTTGTTCCTATAAAATATTTGCATGCGATACTGCGTCATGAGATACAGAACACGATGGAACTGTCCTTTGTTAAAAGGAACTCGTTTGTCCCATTGTTTGAAATAACGATAGGCCTCTACTTAGTAGCGCATGGATGTACGTTTTAACATTAAAAAGAACAAGAATACAAACTGCTATATTTCATGTTCCTTAGCGATCGTTTCTGCTCCCTTGGTATCGAATTACACGATGACGCAATTTGGGAGTTGGGTTCATGTTGTTCGATTTATGGAAAGACACGCTACATCGGTTTCAATGAAGAGCCATTAAACGTCTGCTTTGTTTTGTCTCTTGGAAGGGTTCCGAATGCAGGAGCGTACTGGTGATACCAGACGATTCTTCACTGCGTCTGTGCATTCTATCTTCACTGTGCCAGTACCGCGCGTTTGCATTTAACTGCCGCATTCGAACAAAAAAACGCAACGAACGGTTTCCCATGTTGACAAAGCGAGGACGTGTTCATTACTTAGCAATTGTTCAGAGAAGTGCTGTCTGCGAAGGTTATGGAGTTGTGTGTGGAATAGTCGACTCAATTTGAAAAGACGAAATCTAATTTCTGCGCGTGTGTCATCACATTTCAAACGCAGTCTACTGAAATAGGCTGTAGGCCAGTGAATTTCAGTAGTTGTTAGGTCGAGCGGTACTGGGGAAATATGGGCGGTGGATTTAATGTGGATGATTTCAAGGAACTACAGACACTTCTGGACCTACGCAGTAGTTACCTTCCGCAAAGTACGTCGCTGGTAGGATTTTGCGCAAATCGGAATTGAGTATACACGTTGTTAACTGTATGAGTATAAACATAGAAGTCCAAATGAAATCCAGACTCCAACATACTGTAACCTGATCGGCCGCAGGATGGCCGCTCCGTGGCCAGTGTTATCGCCCAGCAATATTTTTCCTCTACCTTCGTCTAGTTGCACTTCCATTCCTTCAGAGAGAAAATTCGGCGCGCGTTTTGTGTACTTTTTTAATTGCGCAAGTCGAATGTCTGTATTCTGCAATTCGCCTGAAAGGACTTTGCAAGTACGGTTAAGGTAAGCTGTATTGCAGTTTGAGTTTCGAATTGGTTGCCTACCGTACTACGAGTTACCTCTGAACTTAACGCGCTCGGCGTTTGAGTGTATCGCATCATAAAACGACGTCAGAACAAAGTGGTTAAATTACAGCGTTGTTGTGAAAGTGTTGGTGCACGTCGACATGTAGGAAGCGTCATAAACCGAAGCAGGAAGTAGAGCTTCTGTCCATTAACGGTCAATATTAAGAGTCTTCTGGGATGTTGCGCCCTGTCGCCTCGTCTTTGAAGAGAAAACAACTTAATAAATTTGTTTCATGTTGAAGGAAATTAATTCTTACTCAGCATATGTTTGTTTTAGCGAGCAATACAGAATGTCTGGCGAAGTGGTTGCAGATTCTGTTGTAATTCGGATATTTTCGGAACTGGGCCTCCGTTTCCCGGCTGCTTAGCTGTGCTAATTATTTCATCTCCCCTACCCCCAGATGATGTCGAGCAAACATTAATGTCTCGGAATAGATAATCACCCGTTTACTGTAATTTGTCTAATGCAGTGTTACCACTACATCTTTCATCAACTGTATTTAGAGTTTTAAGCTCATGGTTCCGTGCATCATAATTCAATATTAATAAAAATCCAACTAGATGCAACAGTATGCAGATATTTATTTACTGAAAAATCACTCTACATGTTTCGGGTGTCACAGCACCCATCATCAGGAGTACTAAAAACTGTAACCGCAGCCTCCGGTACAGGTTATAATATCGGTTGGAGGGAAATAGCTGTACCGATATTATGACCTGTAGCGGAGGCTGCGGTTACAGTTTTTAGTACTCCTGATGATGGGTGCTGTGACACCCGAAACATGTAGAGTGATTTTGCAGTAAATAAATATCTGCATACTGTTGCATCTAGTTGGATTTTTATTAATA
>Ga0136643_10004186_pt1 | contig 19781 bp, 13 predicted proteins | sample TergutLab28metaG_FD_96883 | JGI IMG/M metagenome (GOLD analysis project Ga0136643, IMG submission 96883) | Labiotermes labralis P1 segment gut microbial communities from Petit-Saut dam, French Guiana - Lab288 P1 (version 3) (version 3) | ecosystem: Host-associated > Arthropoda: Insects >...
TCATCATACAACTCATTAGCATGAAATTGACTATCTGTAAGAATGATGTATTTATCAGGAGTATTCTCATAGGCATTTGCCATAACCATAGATTTAATAGACGCAGAAAAACCTGTCAACAAGTTCCTATGTTGTTTCACAAAACTTTGCTGCCAAGATTGTAATTTATAATTGCGATCAAGAAATTCTACTAAATTCATATTTTATCCGTTAAATTTATTCATGGTTTTCATAAAATCATTGCTTTCAAGGTAATATTCAATGGCTTTTACAGCATTATCAATCCCTTGTAAACCTGTGCTTTCATCTTCATCATCAAATGTTGATAGAACATGATTGACAACCGTCATTCCATGTTTGGGGCGACCAATTCCTATTTTTACCCGATTAAATTCTTGACTTCCAACGTGAGCAATGATAGACTTTACGCCATTTTGACCGCCTGATGATCCTTTTGTGCGTAAACGCACTCGACCGACAGGAGAATCCAAATCGTCATGAACCACTGTTAAACTCTCATCTGTCAATCCATAATAAGAAAGTAAAGGACCCACGGCACGACCAGATTCATTCATGTAGGTCATGGGTTTTACAAAATAAATTTTTTCATTATTGATGAAAGCAGAAGCTATCTCAGATTGAAAGGTTTTATCCATAGAAAAAGATAGGTTTAAAGCCTCAGCCAGTTGATCCAAAGCCATAAAACCCATGTTATGTTTAGTATTTTTGTATTTATCTCCGGGATTTCCCAGACCTACAATCATTTTAGTCATTTCTACCTCATTTATACAGACCAAAAGGCTGATTTTTACAAATCAGCTTTTTTAATTTACTATTTACACATTGAATCTAAATTCCATGATGTCGCCATCTTGCCCGACATATTCCTTACCTTCTTCACGGAGACGACCTGCTTCACGCACAGCTTTCTCTGAGCCATACTGCATTAAATCCTCATAAGACATGGTTACCGCACGGATAAATCCTTTTTCAAAGTCTGAATGGATGATTCCTGCAAGTTGTGGGGCTTTCATCCCCTGCTTAAATGTCCATGCACGCACTTCTTTCTCCCCTGCTGTAAAGTAAGTGGCAAGCCCAAGTAAATGATAGGCTGCACGTGTCAACATATCTACACCTGACTCTTTAAGACCCAGAGCTTCTAAAAATTCTGCCTTGTCTTCATCTTCCAATTCAGAGATCTCTTCTTCTACACGAGCGGAGATGATTGCAACCTCTGCATTTTCCGTTTGGGCAAATTGACGAATTTGCTTGACATATTCAATATTATCCGCATCAGCAACCTCATCTTCAGAGACATTAGCCACATAAAGTACTGGCTTTGTGGTCAAGAGAAAAAGTTGTTTGACTATTTTTTGTTCTTCATCATCAAATTCCAATGTACGAGCTGACTTCCCATCTTCAAGGACAGGCTTAATCTTCTCAAGTATTTTGAATTCTGCCACAGCATCTTTATCTTTGGTTGTACGTGCAACCTTCTCCACACGGGCATAACGTTTATTGATAGATTCCAAATCAGCCAAAATTAACTCCAAATTAATGGTTTCAATATCAGCCATTGGATCAACAAAAGCATCCTCACGATTATTTTCACGCATGACATTCTCATCATCAAAGGCACGCACCACATGAATAATAGCATCCACTTCACGAATATTGGCAAGGAATTTATTCCCCAAACCTTCCCCTTTAGACGCACCCTTAACAATACCTGCAATATCAGTAAATTCAAAGGTTGTCGGTACTGTTTTTTTAGGTTGAATTAACGCCGTAATCTTAGTCAAACGCTCATCTGGTACTTCTACCATTCCCACATTAGGATCAATCGTTGCAAAAGGATAGTTGGCTGCCTCAGCCCCTGCACGAGTAATTGCATTAAAAAGTGTTGATTTCCCCACATTAGGAAGCCCAACAATACCTGCTGTTAAAGCCATAAATTAATTCTCCATTATTATTGTATTATCTCTAATTATACTGTAAAATGCGTAAAATAAAAAGCACGGGATTAAGTAAGTAATAAAAAATCACCATCTATACTAAGCGATTTTTTATTAATAAATATCTCTACGATGTCCTACCTTGAAAACTTGAACTTGGACGCAGTCCTCTCTTATCTCAGCAAGTACACGATAATTTCCGATACGATATCTCCACTCCCCCGCACAATTAGCCGATAACCCCTTGCCATAAAGACGTGGGTTTTCTGAATCATTGACATTATTATAGAGCCAAGTTAAAATCTGCTTAGCATCAAATTTATCCATCTTTTTCAGTTGCTTTTCTGCGGCAGGCAATATAATCAGACTATACCTTTTACTCATAAGATTTCCATCTCTGCCATCACTTCTGTAATTGTTTTTCCTTCTTGATTATTGTTTTCGATTTTCGCCTGCCTTAAGTCTTTCAGATCTTGGGCATCTTCAATGGCTTCCAAGGCAGAAGTTCGCAGGAACTCTGAGACAGATAATCCATTAAATTTGGCAAATTTTTGAATGAGTTCTTTATCTTTTTCATCGATTCTTAATGTTAAGTTAGTCATTTTCAGCCCTCCTTTTGTAATTACATTGTAATACAAAATAAAAAAAGTATCAATTAAAATGCTTTTTATCTGATCCTCTCAAACAATTCATCTCGAATTGCTCCACCATTATCGCCTGTATAGAATTTCAAACCAATTAATTTTACATTCTCATCTTCTATAAGAATTTCAGAGTTATTGATTTTCTCTAGCAGGTCCTCCTTCCACCTGTCTTGTTCAACAAAAGCTGTTCCTTTTGGTTCAATGTAAACCTGTATAATTTCTTCAGTTGACCCAAGATATAAGATAAAATCAGGCATGAAACCTGCATAAGAGATAATATTTTCACCGAAATCATGCAATTTAAAAGCAGTCAACCGTTCATCATTACGAATAAGGTAAACATCGTCATATTTTTCTTTTAACTGTTCTACATAACTTTGTAATAATTCAATGAAATGATATTCCAATATATCTACAATAGCATTCTCATGTGGAAACCATTTTTTATTTTCCCCTTTCATATCATGAGGGAGAATGATGGCTCCATTGGCATTATTAAGATTAACAGAAACTTTCTTCTCATAATCCTTTACCATATCTGACATAGGAATAGATATAAAGCGATTTGTTCCACGTTGTTTTTTATAGTTCATAATGATTTGACGTTGAATGTATTCCAGATATTTCTCAATAGCAAGTAATTCTTTTTCTCGAGTTAGTTCATCTCCATCAGAAAGACGAACCAATATCTCTGGAATGGCCCCTAGCCAATCTCCACTTTCTCGAAAATCTTGCATAGATTTAAGATTAGGCAGATATTGGACAATATTACTGAATCTATAAAATTTATTCTTAGCAATGGCTTTTTTGAGTAAAATTTCATTATCATGACTGAGTTCCAAAGTTTCAATTCGAGTACGTGCTTGAACTCCTTCTGAACGACTATCGGATTCTGTAATCCCTGATGAAATATCGACTTCAGGTAAGTCTGCAATTTTTATTCCATATTTTGACAAGGAATCCCAATCCTCTTTTGGAATTTCCTCTACTGTATTGTAATAAAGTTTCCCATTTTTATAGACTTCTGTCTTCTTAAATGATTCTTTTACTTTCGTAGAAAAGACATTATAGTCTGTATCATCTTCCACAGGTAAGTCCATCTCATCAAATGACTTCTTGAGATTTTCAAGGTAAGAAGGCTCATTGATGGTATGGTAATCCAAATATTCTAAAATCTGCAAATCAGAATCACTGCCATCAAAGCGACGAGTGAAGGATTTCTGATTTTCAAATTCAAACGGATAATATCTTGCTCCACGACCGATAAGTTGTGCTTCAGAGTTGGTTGCTTTTCTTGATACAGCTGTCGAGCCATCAGCCCCCTCACTGATACGGACAATATCATAAAGATTAAGTACATCCCATCCTTCTGATAATTTTGCAACAGCAAAAATAGCACGGAAAGGATTATCAGGCTCCTCCAAGGTGTTGAGATTTTTCTGATTATTCAAATCTCCAAAAATACCATCAGAAGTTGTATCATTGACATTGATGATATGACGGGTTGAAAAATCATTTTGCAACTCTACAATCAACTCAGATAAATTCATCTTAGAATAAAAGCCATATACCTTCGGTAAAATATTTGTTACATTAGATTGTATTGCTTTATCAATAAATTCTTGAAGCTCCTCTACAGTTAAGTGTTCAATCATGTCTAAGAAATTATCTCTCGTCGATTTTGAAATATCGACTTTATTAGACTTAAAGAGAATGACAGGTTTGAAATCTTTAATTCCTGCCTGTTTGGCTATCATCTTACGATATTGAGAGAGCAGGACTGCATTGAGCATCTTACTTTTATCATCCCCATTTGCCTGTAGGTAACGGACATTCTTTGAATAACCATCACTGACAAATAGACTAAGCTCATATTGTGCCACAATCTTATCTGCATATTTGTTGCGAATATTCTCATTTTGTAGGTCAATGGTTGCTGTAAATTCAAACTGACGATTCGCTGGATTGGCTTGACGTACTCTATCTAAGACATTCTCCCATGCTTTTTCCTGCTTTTCGACTGATTTAGTCTGTGCAGAAAAATGATGAGCTTCATCTGCCAAAATAACCAACGGATGCTTTGACAAGTCCTCATAGGTCAACCCATTTTCACGATAAGAACCCAATTCATTCGATAAAGTCTGTATGGTTGCTAATCGCAGATACATCACTCCTGATTCAGGATTGGTCGGGAAGGTTGTTACTTCACGAATATCTAATCGCTCATTATTGACCATCATATTGGGCGTGAAAAGATATTTATTGGATGAAGAATTAAGCAAATTTTCCTTTGTCTTGGCTATAACTGAATTTGTGTTAACTACAAAGAGAAAATTTTGAACACCTAGTTCTGCATACATATAGAGCATGACCCCTGCCATAATGTCTGTCTTCCCTGAACCTGTTGCCATGTGAAAGAGCAACTGATTAAAACGACTATTAGCATTAACGTCTTTTTGTGTATAGTTGAGCGAGCGAAGGGCTGAAGCTTGATAGTTACGGAGCTTATGTTTGAGATTATTACTGATATAATCAGGTACATCAAAATCACGCCTTGGATCATCCTGACGGAAAATATCTAAGTAAAATTCTTCAATCTCTTTGATTAAAGAAAGTTCAATCTTCTTTGTCGTTTTATTTGCCATGATTAATCTTTCAATAAATATTTACGGTTTCTATTTTCACCTTTTGAAGTCAGAACTTCTAACTCTACTAGTTTTTTCAAGTATCGCCTTACTGTAGCAGAGGGTATATCGCTTAATTGTACTGCTTTGGAATTTCCAATTTCTTTATTTTCTTTGAGATGAGGATAAATCTTTCTGACAAAGTCTTTTTCTTTATCGTTCAATTTATCTAACACTTTATCGCTCAAAATATCACTCAGTTTATCGCTCAATTCTTGATTTTCAATGTCTGATAGGGTTTGTGAGATAACATCTAATATAAATTCAATGAATACTTGCGAATCATTTGCCTTATCTCCCTCTCCCAGTGCGTCATAATACTTCTGCTGATTGGCATAGATGATGGTTTCAATAGGTATCCATTCAAAAATTGGATGCCATTGAGAGAGGATGAGGTTCTGCCAGAGTCTTCCCATCCGTCCATTTCCATCAGGAAAAGGATGAATCATTTCTATTTCAAAATGTACAACACAGGATTTAATCAACTCATGTACAGTCGCTTCTTTAGCCCAAGTGAACAAATCTGAGATTAAACCATTGACGTATTGAGGTCTTGCCCCCACATGAATGACTTTACCCTCTGCATCGTAAACACCCACATCTCCCATTCTGAATGCTCCACTCTCACGAAGTAAATCTTGCGTCAGTAATTTATGAGCGGTGAGAAAGCCCTTGACAGAGTAGGGACTAAGCTGAAAAACTTTCCCATAGGCTTGATAGGCATTCTGAACCTCTCGAATATCCTCAAGGTCACCTATGACCAACTTACCATTAATGACATCTGTCACCTGCTCAAGACTAAGTGAATTTTGCTCTATGGCAAGCGATGAATGGATAGATCGAATACGATTGGTTTTTCTCAGATGTAGATTTCGTTCTTTCTCAATCTCCACACGAGTGATCTTTTCCGTGATTTCAACGATAAGATTAATCATCTTTTCAGTAATGGTAAAAGGTGGTTTCATGACTTTCTCCTCATTCTTTTCTCCCATTATACCATTTATCGCTCATTTATCGCTCAAATTATCCCTTGATACTGATGCAAGTTATGCTTGAGATTGCTCAGATATAGTTCTGAAACTTAAACATTCTCAAAATTCAACCTTCATGACTTGGTTAGTAAAGTGACCAAAGAAATCATTGATTTCTTTGATGAGAGGAAGTTCTATTTGTTTAGTTGTTTTTTTAGGCATTTAATTTCAACTTACTATCTCTGGAAATTGAGTTTCGATATCTTTTCTAATATAGTCAACATTATTTTTAAAATCAGAAATTTTTTGGATAATTTGTTCAACTATTTCTTTTTCAACAGGATTTTTTAAATTATCTAATTCTGATAAATCGGGAATATCGACCTCTTCCGTTGCATCATAAATATCGTTTAATATTTTTAGTAAATTATCTCTAGATAAATCAACTGGCATTATCTTTTCTTCCCCAACTACGAAATATGATTTATTTGACTTGCTATCGACTTCTAAGACTTTCATAAAGTTCTCCTTTTTTAGTATATGTTTCAAATCCAGCTTCCATAGCTTCAACAAATTTCTCATAGCTAACTTCAGATATCATATCATTATCTGAAATAGTATGAGAAGTAAATTCACCACTCAAAATATGATAATTTTTATCTTCATCTTTTGTAGTCACAACCAAATAATCTGGTTCAAGCAATGCTCCCAAGGTAGAATTATGAGTAACTACAAAAACTGAGCTTCCATATTGTTTCAATCCCCTGATAGCTCTTATCAATTCATCACGAATATAAGCATTGTCTAGTGAAGCTTCTGGCTCATCTATTAAAATAATAAGCTTAGTTTTTGCTTCATCAAGCCTCATCATTAAAGCAAATCCTACAGCCTGCCCTCCAGAGGCTGGTGTTCCATCAGAATCTAATAATTGAACTTCTAAATGCATTAAATATTCCGCTAAATTACTCGGGTTATAAAATTGCTTTTCTTTTAAATTCTTTAAAAATTTGATGTAATCTTTTTCCAAATAAGGTGTTATCAAACCATCTTTTACTGCTTCGTTCGCTCCACGATCATTCAAGAATTCTTTTGCACTTTGATATGGCGTTAATTTTACTATAATTTGATATCCATAAATTTCTTCTTTTTTGAGTTCTCTTTCGATAATCAATTCGTTCATAAATTTATTTATAGATTTTTCTATTTGATTTTTCCGAACTACTTTCGTAAACTCACAATCAGAGGGTGAGATAATTCCTGTTTTTGACTGTACTATCTTTTTCACAGAGTTTAAAATTTCATTCACTTCTTTTTGAATTTTATTCTTCTGTGATTTCCTTACATAAAAGTCTCTGAGTTCGTGATAAGTTTCTATAAATACCTTTTTCTTACCTTGTGGCTCCTTCAATAACTCCCAGAGTTTTTTATTATCAATGAGTTTTTTCAAATCATTTAAATAAGTCTCTAAATTTTTTACTGATATTTTTTCAAATTTTGCTTCTTTAAAAAGTTGATATTTCTGTCCTGAATTACTATCCGTAATATCTTTAGCAAATTTCTTTACACTATCCAAGAATTCATCAACCTCATTATCAAAAATTTCATCTGAAGAAGAGATATATTCTGCTATAGCTGTGAATTGAGTAGTATATTGCTTTTTCCAGTTATCCAGTGCTTCTTGCTTCTGCTCTTTCCTTTGCCTTTCAATATACTCATCTGCCTTTGCTGTAGCAAACTGAGGGATATCATAAATGTCATCTTTATCATATCGACTTTTTATTTTCTTCAAAAATTCTGTTTTTCCTGTCCCCCTATTACCTACAATTAAGTTTAACCCTGTTGAAACTGTGTGACCCTCAATATCAATAATATCGTTTAAATAACCTTCATTAGTTGCTACTTTTGTTTTATCAGATATACTATTTTTTATCTCATCAAACGAACAATTATCAATTTGTATAAAAGTTATCTTTTCTTTTAGTAGAGCAATGTCTCTTCTTTTCTCTTCTGAATCATCCTCTGAAGCATGTGCATCGCTAAATAAAACTGGGGTTAGTTCGTTTGTCTTTTTATGAAACAATTGAAACTTTAATTGACTAGATACTCCCCCAACAGCAGTAACTGTAGATAATTTATCAGGTACAGACAAGGAATTGCTTTTTCCTAATTCAAAAATATAAATTCCTTGTTCCCAATTTTTCATATTTTCACAATAATCTTCTGCACTTACTTTTCCATTTTCTCCTAAATTTTGAGTTTTTAACCATTCAGAAAATGCCACTAAATTATCAATATTATCCTCTGAGAAAACAACATTGACATGCCCTTCCTCAAGACTTAATTCCATACCTGGAAATACCTTGATATCAGACACATCCTTTTTTACCTGTCCAAAATTTTGTTTATCAAATAAATCATGATTTGTGATGGCAATTGCATCCAACTGAGTTTCTTTAGCATATTCCTTTATCCAAGTTGATGAGTACGAAAATGTATAATCTTTTTCACTTGGAATAGTATGAATATGAAAATCTATTTTTTTGACCATATATTTTCTCCAACCAATCTATGAAAGGAAGCAGTTTCCTGTGTTTCCATAAACTAGCCTCCATAAAATTCTTTATTAAATTTATAATCATTATCATCGACCAATTCACGCACAGTTTCGTCTTCTATTTCTGAATATTGATAGTAGAGTTGATTTTTATCAATGATTTTGGCTAACCATTCTTTTTGCTCTTCAAAATTTAATTCTGCTCTTGCTTGATCAAATTTTTGTAAATCCACTCGGAAATCAAAGTCAGCTCCACCCTCAACCATACGTTGATAAACAGCATTGAGTTCTGTTGTATCAGATGATGACAGCAAGTCTTTCAAATAGCCTTGGTTCTTCTCAAAGAGCTCTGCATAGACAAATGAATCGCCACCTTGCCACTCTACTACTTTTGAAATTCCGCCTTGTTCACCATCAATAACTTTCTTCAAGCGTTCTACTGAAACAGTATTGATATAATCCATCTGCTCAATACCGATAAAACGACGTTTCATCTTCATGGCAACAGCTTGAGTAGTAGCTGAACCCATGAAGAAGTCTAGGACAAGATCATTTTCTTTAGTGTATAAGGATAAAATAAATTCTAGTAATTCCTCAGATTTTGGATATGAGAAAATTCTTTCTCCAAATAACTTTGTTATTTCTGAATTCCCTACTGCGGTACCTCCTAAGTCTGTAAGCATTGTTCTAGGACGACGTCCTTTTGAATTCAATCGTTGTTTAAATTGAACACTCCAAGTATCATCTTTCTTTTTAGAAATTTTAATGTTTCCTTTGGCATTCTCTTCATCAAATCTTTTCTTAGACCAAATCCAACCTTGGTCTGTAGTTGTTCCATCAGGCAATTCTATATCATAATGAATAGGATTTTTTAATCCCGGCCTCGCTAAAGTATCCCAGAAATATTTTCCAGTTTCATCTTCTTCTTTGTACCTTTTGAGATAACTTTCATCAAATTTGACAAAAAATTCTGGAAGAAATGCAATATTTTTCGCAAATATGGTCACATATTCATGTTCTGTTGCACCATATGCAGAATCTGAACCACCGCCAATTTTTGTTTTACGAATGAATGTATTTACGAAATTTTGACGACCAAAAATATTGTCCATCAAAATTCTCAAGTATGCAATCTCTTTATCGTCAAGAGAAACAAATATAGCTCCATCATCACTCAGCAACTCTCTAGCAATCTCCAACCGATTTTTCATAAATGTCAGCCATGCTGAATGATTGAAGTTATCGTTGTAGTTGAAGCTATCATTTCCTGTATTATAAGGCGGATCAATATAAATGAGCTTAACTTTCCCTGCATATCGCTCCTTGATAGAGTGTAGAGCTATGAGATTATTTCCTTTGATGATGAGGTTATCTTCCTCTTTAAATGTGTCGGTCGGTTTCCCATCCAAATGTTCTTTATCATAGCGTGTGGCATTGACAAAAATCTTAGGTTCAAGCAGAGTGTCAATCTCAGGCTTGGCGATGATTTCATTGAGGAAGGATTCATCATTGTTTTTGCTGTCTTCCTTACTCATTCCAGCCTTTAGAACACAGTCTTTGAATGGGAAGTCTAAGACCACATCAGCAGACTCATCAAGGAATTTTCCACCTGCTGTCAGACCGATTTTATTACCAAACTTGGTATAGCTGTCCTTCCAGTACTCTTTGTAAGTAAAAAGCTCAACAAACTGATTGAGTTTGAAGATTTCATGGGTCTTATCGCCTACAGTAATGGTCTCCACATAAGAATGAGCAATCAATTCGTTGCTGAGGAGTTCCTTCATGAGTATGGGCGTATACTTGTCTAAATCCTCAATGAGCTTGGAGCGTTTGAGTCCACCTGATTCTGTCAAATAGGTCGTCCCAAATCCTTTAAGGATTTTCTCCACTTGTTCAAATATCTCTGACTGAACAGTCATATTAGTTGTTACCACTAGTGTTTCTCTTTTACTTACAGTAAAAGAGAAAGGGTACCCTTTCTAGTATTTTTCACCTCTATTATCTCATAATTAGCTTTTTATCTCAATCTTTGGTATATAATAAAAAATAAATTTTTTTGAAAAAATATGAGACTTTTGAAATTTTTTACGTATTAAAGAGTATGAAAGTTAAAAAACTTTCTGTGTCTTATGTTTTCTGCACAATCCTCCACAATTCTAGATTAACGGGAGGTGATTGATGTGAAAATATGCTACCTCTCTATGAAGGGAAATTTTATGAACTTGGTTATTGTTCAAATAGTGCTTGATTTAATATCAATCACGCTTGAACTTTACAAGATTGTAAAAGAAAATGCTAATCTAAACGATTAACATTTCCCCAACATAGAGAACTAAGACACGCTAGGTATTAGCGTACCTAGCTTTTTGTTGTGTCTATCTCTTATATATTTATTATAACATACTTTAGAGAAGAGATAGATTTATAAATCATCATTTCTCCAGCACTTTGGCGAGTTTTTTATTAAAGTCATTTCGTCCCATCATGATTTCATGCTGACAGTTGGTACAAATCAATTTAATATCCGCCCCAAGTCGAGTAATTTCCCATTCATTTGCTTTTTTTCCTGTTGATTTTATCACACAGGCATGGGGCTTTTTCATTTCCACCTTTGATCCCAAGTCATAGTCTAATTGTGTCATAGTTGCACGACCTCCACTTTATCTGAACCACCTAATAATATCAGGTATTTCTCTATCTTCTCAATTCCATAAGCCTTATGTAAGGCTTCAGCATATAAATCCAGCTGGAAATCATAGCGTTTTCTTATTTGTTCAATTTCTGAATGTGTTGTAAATCTATCTGTCTTATAATCAAAAAGTACAATCTTATCGCCCAATTTGACAAATCCATCACAAATTCCACGTACAAGATAGTGTTCTTGTGATTTTTCATCTGTTTTTAGCATGGAAAACGGGGCTTCTCGAATCAATTTATCTTGATATTTTTCTAAAAATTGACCGAGTTCTGTGTCAAATAAAGTCAGTATTTTATCAATGTCTATTTGATTTTTCAATTCATCAGAAAACTTCATTTGTTCTAATGTTGCTTGTAAGTGCTCCCTGTCAATCGTCTGTAAATCAATTTCTTGCATGAAGCTGTGCCAAGCTGTCCCTATCTCCGTCGCTGTTAATTTCTTGTTTTCTAAGTTAAGAAATTCAAACCTATTTTCTTTGTTTTGGTTCTGATGGATAGGCATACTATTTTCTATAATTTTTTCATAGCTTCGTTTTTTCAGTTGACTGGGTGTCTGAATACTTGGAAGCTCTGTTGCTAAGGAATGTTCGTACTCATAATTCATGATACGTTGAGCTTCTTTGATGTCATCGACTTTATCCATTATGCCATCATATTTTACAGATTCTTCTGCCAATTTTTGGAAATTAGGATGACTTGTAAACTCCTGATTCACAGATTGTAAATCACCTTTTTTGACAAGCGTCAACTGCATAGAAAGTTTTTTTGTCGCCTCAAGTGCCAACAGCCAATGTTGAAATCCTTGTGCTGTTTTGCGATATTTATCAGGTAGAATATTATTTTCTAACTCAATATCAGCATATTTATCACGTTCGTTTTCTTTGATTTTTCCTACCATGTAGAGTTTTTTCTTAGCACGTGTAAAGGCGACATATAGCACCCGCATTTCTTCGGATAATCCTGATACAAAGACTAATTCCCTATTTACAGTATAGGGCAAAGTATCCATTTTAACCAAAGCATAAGGAAATATAGTGTCAACTTGATGCTTGAAATCAGCGATATATTGTATTCCTACACCATTATCTCGGTTAATAATGATCGATTTTTGTAAATCCTTTTGATTGAATTTAGATTGAAAATTCATGAGAAAGACATAGTCAAATTCTAAACCCTTAGATTTATGAAAGGTCATTACACGCACGGCATTTTGTGGTAGTTTGATATGTACAGAGGCAAGATCATTTTTCTGTTCCATGAATTTATCAATCATCTTGATAAACTTGAACAGTCCTTTATACCCTGATTTTTCATAATTACTTGCACGACTGGTTAATGCTTGTAAATTGGCTTGTCGCATTTGCCCATTTTGCAAAGCTCCAACATAATCAAAGTAATAAGAATCTGTATAGATCTTCCAGAGTAATTCATGAATCGGCATTTGATTGACAAGTTTACGCCATTCTGTAAATGTATGCCTAAATTTATTGATTTTGTCTTCTAATTGATCATCAATTAAATCAGATTTTAATCCATTACCAGCAAGAGCATTGTTCAATTTAGTCCAGAAATTGTCTTTTTTATCTCCTTGTAAACTGAGTCGTGTCAATTCATCTTCATTGAATCTGAACAAGGGAGAACGTAAAGTTGCAACCAAAGGAATATCATAGAGTGGATTATCAATGGCACGTAAAACATCTAACATAACTTGAACCTCTATAGACTTAAGAAATTCCACACGCCCTTCATCAAGTACAAGAGGAATATCATAAGAAGTTAAAATGTCTTCAATTTTATTGTTATTGGTCTTTGAACGTACAAGAATAGCGATATTTTTAGGTTGAATGCCATTTTTTATTAATTGCTGAATTTGTTTCGCAGTAGCTCTGATTTCACCATCAGATACTTTTTCTAAATTTTCATCGTCTGTATTACCATTACTCTCGCTCTGATAAAGTAACAGCTCTGGCAAAAAATCTTGCTCAGGTTCCTGAGGGTAATCTTTGATATTTCCCTGCACAAGCTCTTCTTCTTTGCCATAAGTCATTTCTCCCACAGAAGTATCCATAAGATGAGTAAATACTTGATTAGTGAACTGAATGATTTCAGGACGAGATCGGAAATTTTCCTTTAATCTGATTAATTCATGAGGATTATCTTCTTTTTGATAGTCTTGATATTTTTTCAGAAATAAGCTTGGGTCTGCCTGACGAAAACCATAGATAGATTGTTTAATGTCTCCAACCATAAAAATATTATCTGTGCCATCCCCATTTTTACTGAGTAGTTGAAGCATCTTTTCCTGAACATGACTGGTATCTTGATATTCATCGATCATGATTTCATTATATTTTGCTCGATAAAAATCAGCCACTTGAGGATTATTTTCTAGAATTTCTATCGCAAAATGTGCAATATCTGCATAATCAAACGTATTTTCTTGACGTTTACGATCTAAGTAAACCTTGTAAAAATAAAGAGAAAATATCTGTAAATTTTTTATTAATTCCACTGCTTGAGGTTGATATTCCTCAATGATTGGAGAATGTTTGACCTGCTCATTGAATTGTCGAGCTAGTCCCGGGGAAGCTTTTGTTCCGATTGTTTCATTGAATCGTTTCTTAAATGCCTCATCTTTAATGGTCCATCTGAACCAATCTAAACTATTGAATAAGTCTGTAAATTGCGAAAAATCCTTATTGATAAGTGCTTCTAATAAAAATGTTTTATTGTCATATACAATTTGAGCTTTTTCAAGTGTTTTTGCTGTAAGTGCATTTTCTTGTAATAAATTGTCTAATTGCTCATAAAATTTTGATAATTCTTCATGCAACTGCCCTGTAAATTCTGAAGGTAAATCAGAGAACTTTTTATACTTAGAATAACCTTCCAAAAATTGATTTTCTAGCCATTTTATCGGATTTTCAGTAGATAAAGAGAAGGAGTAAATACTGTAAACTACATCTTTGAATCCCTTGATATTTCTTCCTGTTGAAAAATTTTTTATCATTTTTTCAAATTCTTTTTTTGAAATTTGAAAAGCAGAAGGAATATTTTCATCTTCTGATAAATAAGCTTCTACCAGATTTTCAAAAATATCTTCTTGGATTAAATCACGCTCAGTCTTATCAGCTAATATATTAAAATTAGGATCTACATCAACAAGATTGAAGTGTGTCTTAAGTAATTTTTGTGTAAAACTGTCCATTGTTCCTATATCGGCATTTGACAATCTCTGTAAAGCAAAACCTAATTTTTGACGTTCTTCAAGGTTAGAAGAAGATTGAATGGCTTCTTTTAAGTCTTTTTCAATACGCTGTCTGAGTTCGCCTGCAGCTTTCTTTGTAAAGGTAGAGATAAATAAACTTTCAATATCTACACCAGACTTGATTTTTTCAATAATGCGATTAGCCATAACAAAAGTCTTACCAGATCCTGCACTCGCAGATACTAAGATATTATGGCCTGAACTAAAAATGGCTTGTTTCTGCTCTGCTGTTAATTGTAAATCAGACATCTATCTCCCTCCTTTCAATTCTTCTTGAATTTCAGCAGTTGATTTACTGCCCACTACTCTTGCATAGTTATTCATGTGACTACTTGCTTCAAATCGACAAATTGATTTAAAAGGACAATATTCACAACCCTTTACCGTATTCTTTCCTTGTTCACGTATAGGGTTAATAGAGATATTTCCTGTTTGTAATCTTTGTCCAGCTTTTTCATAGTGCTGTTCATTCCATTCAATAAGACAAGAAATTTCCTCTTGACTGTAAATTTTATTTTTATTTACATTTACAAAATCTATTTCCTTTTTGATTTGCTCACTGTATTCCTCATTGATTAGACCTGTGTATTGCATTTCTTTTTTAAGCAGATGATCAAGTTCAGATAAATGATCAATTTTAGATAATTTCAAAATCTTATTTTGAATATGCAGATAAAGAGCACCCCAGAGTTGAGATTGAGGATTATTTTTTCTGAGGGCATCCAGATAAGTTAAAAACTGTAAACTTATTCCGTCGTAAGCATCTTGCAAGTTAAATTCATGAGCACTTGATTTGTAATCTATAGCTCCTATACTATGAGTAAATAATTGATCCACACGATCAATCTTACCCCGTAAAGCCATATCTGTTAATTGCCCCTGTTCAAACTTAAATTCTTTTTCCGTTTCTAAGATTTTTATATTCTCATTATCAAAAGAAAGTCGTAAGACAGCAGCAGTCTGCCTTGCAATTTCATTAAGGTTCAACCATGTGAATTGAGAGGTAGCATCTCGAGTAAAAATTTTTTCATATTTTTTACTTACATCTTGAATGGATTTTGTTAATTGATCATCAAAATTTAAGTCTGATAAATCTGATTGAGAAAGTAGTTTTTCAAATACTTCATGAAAAAAATTACCCACAGTTCTTGAATCAATGTCTAATTTTTCAAATGCTTGCAATCCTAATGTTTTTTCTAAAAAATACTTGTACTCACATCTATAAAACTGTTCAAAAGCACTTACTGATGCAACTAATTCTTGATTGTAAACTTGATTTATGGTGTCAAATGAAAGGGAACTTGGTGTAATATCCTGGTCTAAATCAGCAATCAAATCTTCGAAATCTGAATCTGTCTTACTAAGGATACGATACAAACTACCAAAGAAGCTTGACACTGTTTCTGATGAGTTTTTATTTGCAAGCTGACGCTCAATTTTACACAGTTGAGCAATCATGGCACGTTTATTTCCAACATTATCTATCAGATTTTCAGATAAATCAGATTCTATTTTTTTTAGAATATGAGCATCAGAATGATTCAATAGAGTTTGAATAATAGGTGAAATATCATCCTGACTGTTATCATAGATTTGTGGTGCAGATATTACTAATTTTTCAGTTGCTGCATTCATCAGAGAAATTGATGTAAAGGCTGATTTCTTAAATCCTACGATATTTAATTCTTCAATAAATTTATCATCAGGCGTGTTGATATTAATTTCCACACGTTCTTCATCAGAAATCAGACTTATATTTTTCTTAATTTTTGGAAAATTACTACTGTTCAATCCAATAGCATAAACATATTTATTGCTTCTAGGTTCAATTAATTCATAAGCCTCAACATTTATCACATCAACATTTGAAGGGATTTGTCTATAATTTGCTGATTTAATTCCTGAAAGTAAAATCTCTAAGAAATCTACTGATTTCAGCTTTTCATTTTCAAATACAGCTAAAAATTCTTCAAATGTAGAAAGAAGAAGTTTCCATATTTGAGTGTGTTTATCTGCCTCTTGATGATGTTTTTTTTCTTCAGCACCTTGAAATAAATCGTTTAATTTCTCATTAACCTTCCCATCTTGTAACAGATTTTGTAAACTAATGATCCACTCTTTACCTGTTTTCTCTGATTGAATAGATAAAAATGACTGTAAACCTTCTTGTCCAAAGTATATTTGTCTTAATTTTTCAGCTTGTTCATCTTCAAATATATGTGTGTATCTTTTCTTTCCTTGAATATTTTCTTGGCTTAGATAATATTCAAAATAGTCAATGTCTCCTTGTTCAATATTGATTTTGTTGTACATTTGACTCTTAATTAAGTTGATGACATCATCTTTGCGATAATTATTCTTTTTAATGGCATACAAACTCTCAAGAAAAATCACCAAAGGATGATTGGACATTGATTCTTCAATAGCATAGAAAAAGGGAATATCATATAGAGAGAAAATTTCTTGAATAGGAATTTGATATTTTTCTTTATCTCCTACAAGGATTGTAAATTCTTTGAATTTCTTTCCATTAGAAATTTCTTGACGTATTTTTTTTGCTAATTTCTCAATTTCAACTGTATCGTTTTCTGATTCCCAAATCTGAAAATATTGATCATCCTCTGCAGATAAGTTTAACTTTTGTGCATTTGATAAGGTAAAATTATTTTCTTTTTCTATTATCTTTGTCAACTTAGTGTAAATTTTATTGACATCTTCATTAGAAACATATTTAGACTGGGCTTGAAATTTTTTTCTGTAATCTAAAATCATTTGATTGGATTGACTGTAAACCGAAAAATTCCCATGCTTTAACTCATTATCACTGGTATAAGTCCCTATGATCAATCTTGAAACCTTATTCTGTAAAGCAAAAATTATTGATTCATCTTCCGCAGTAAATCTACTGTACCCATCAATAATGATTACTGTATTTTTCAAACTCACTGTAAATTTATCTGATTGTATATTTTCAATTAACTGATTTATTTCAGAATAATTAGCATAATGCTGATTCAATTCTTCCTCAAAAGTATCTAAAATAAGCTTAAGTTCTTTATTTTTCTCATTATTCGGTAAATCATCACTTGTCAATTTTGATTCAATTAACTCATTTCTCAACTCCACTAGAGCATCCAAAAAACCTTGTGAATCTTGTAAAGAATAATAAAGTGGCAATGTATTTTTATCAAAATTCTTTAATACACGTCGAAAAAGCATGGTCAAACCTGACTGACTCAGTTCTACCTTATTAGACGACTCTTCTTTTTGATTAAAATAATAAGGAAGTTGCTTAAAACGGGTAACAATTAAATCAAACAGAGCATTATCCCTATGAGGGGATAATCGTTCCAATAATTCACGCTCTTTTTTAAAGGAGAGAGAAGAAGGGACAATATAATAAATTTTCTTTCCTTTTGCTAACTCTTCCTTAGCAATATTTAATAATTCAGCAGTTAAATCTTGCGTAATTTCTGTATATATAATTTCCATAAAATCTCCGTAAAAAATGGACTTAACATTTCGTTAAATCCATTATAACAAACTTTTTTAATTGGTTCTCACTGGTGTAATTAATTGTACAAAATTTTCATTGTCATTTTTAGGTTCCAAAGTGAAAGGGCGAAGATTTGAAATGAATCGAATACGTACTTCAGGTTCTTTAATAACTTTTAGAGCCTCAATTAAATATTGAGGATTAAAACTGATGGCAATATCAGAACCATTTTTTTCAATGGCATTTATTTCCTCATGAACACTACCAATTTCTGGAGAATTAGCAGTTGCTATTAATTTCTCCCCTTCAACTGTCAATTTTACAGTTCCATTTGTGATTGAACTCGTAAGCAGACGAGCACGATCCATTGTATGACGTAAATCTGCCACATCAAATACAAGATCTAATGTGTAATCTTCCTTATTAGGAATAAGGCGATCTGTATCAGGATAAGTTCCCTCAATCAAGCGACTATAATAACTGATGATTTCATTTTTAAAAAGAATTTGATTATTAGCAATAATGATTGTAATGTCTTCCTCATCATTTGTAAATATATTCTTAAAGCTATTAATGGATTTACTAGGTACAACAACATCAAAATCTTTACTCTCTTGGTCAAGGTTTATACGTCGTTGACTGAGACGATGAGAATCAGTTGCTACAGATTGAAGTTGATTTCCATTTGTTAAAGTCAAATGAATACCTGTGAAAATAGGACGACTTTCTTGAGTGCTCACTGAGAAAACTGTTTCATTAAAAATTTCTTTTAATTGTCCCACATTGACTTTAAGAGGACTTTCAGTTGATAATCCTTGCAAACGTGGATAAATTTCCGCATCTGTTCCCTTTAAGGTAATTTCAGATTGTCCAGAAATTAAACGCACCTGATATTGTTCCAGTTCCTCAAAATCAATAATCAAATCAGGAAGTTGACTCACTACACTTTCAAAGAAAAATGCCTCTAAAAGAATAGAACCTGTACTTGAAATATCCATTGCTGCATCTTTATCAGATACAGGAATAAAATTTTCAATAGAAATTTGTCCATTAGATCCTGTTAATGTAATTCCTTCTTCGGCTACCTGAATTTTCAAACGAGTAAGAGCAGGAATAGTAACTTTGGATCCTATTGCTTGTTTAGTAATTTTTAGTGCATTTTGAAATGCAATTTTATTAATTGAAAATTTAATCATGATAAATCCTTTATTATTTATTTTTATATATTAATATAATAGTAATAGTAGTAGGTCTTGTGAATAATGTGTAAAATTGCTTTGAAAAAGAGTTTCTATAAATTTATCTTGTGAATAATTTGAAAATAACTCTGTGGATAACTTTTTAATTATTGACAGGATACTATTATTGAAGTTGACGTTTGATTGAATCAATATCTTTTTGAACATCAATTTCTTCTCTCATTTTTTTCTTTATTTAACTGTGTGCATACATGACAGTGGTATGATCTTTCCCGCCGAATTCTTCACCAATGGCAGGAAAAGTAAGATGTAA
>Ga0136643_10004187_pt1 | contig 19774 bp, 6 predicted proteins | sample TergutLab28metaG_FD_96883 | JGI IMG/M metagenome (GOLD analysis project Ga0136643, IMG submission 96883) | Labiotermes labralis P1 segment gut microbial communities from Petit-Saut dam, French Guiana - Lab288 P1 (version 3) (version 3) | ecosystem: Host-associated > Arthropoda: Insects >...
GAGTGGACCCCGTTCCAGACCCACTACTACTCAGAAAATCTGGTAGCGCCGGGGATCGAACCCGGGACCTCTGTATCTGTAGCCAGAAACTCTGACCACTAGACCACAGAGGCGGTCAGTTTCTCTGTCTGTGGTGCTAAATAGTAGTTCTTGAATCTGAAGATGAAAACATTACGACCATTTCAAAAGGCATGAATTTTCAAAACGTATTTTGGCGTGAATATCCATAACGTCACTGGCTGTTCATTCTGAGGATATTCGTGGTTTAAAACTGTCTGTCCAGGTATCAGGACACAACAGCTTGTATCTAGTTGCTTTCAAATTCTAACTTCATTGCACAACCTGGTCTACTCAACATAGCATGGAATTAATATCAGGGTCATAAATTATCAGGTGAAAGCAAGAAACTCTACGGGTGACGAGAAGTTCTGACAGCAGTCGTTAAGAATATCACACTCCCCTATGGTATGATCACGTTAATTTGGACTGTACTTACAAAATTTCGGAGTAAATTGCTCCTTTCTCCAAAATGTTCGTGATCTCTGTAAACTCTATGGATTGTATTCCAGAACACAGTAAATATAAAGGTTTGTTCTTCCATAGATGGATTTGTCTCTACGCCCAAATAACAGAGAAGAAAAGAATATGGGAAAATGGTAGTAAAATTGACTCAACCTCAGCAGTGGATGAAGGAGAGAGACCAGATGCAATGTCCGACAACTTTACGCTCCAATAAGCATTGTTTAAGTACGATGACAGCCATATCTTATCTGCGCTTAGTGGTACAGGAAGAAATTCTCTCCTGTGCTAGAAATCAATCGCTGTTCCTGCAGAACAAGTATATTTCGTGGTTGTGTGGCTGAAAGTTGAAGGATTATTGTAGCTTTTCTCCCTTAACTTACCAGCCGTGATGGCTGCGTAAACTTTCGGACTTATACCCATTCCGAAATAGCTGAGAAGTCACGTGATTTTACTATGAATGTCATACAATTAAATGTAAGTAAAACAAAGATTCTTAAAAATTATATGTCACTTATACGTACAATTTCTTGAATTCCATTATTATTATTATTATTATTCCGAAAGTGAATCTTCTCTGTCCAGATAAACTGCTTCTTCTTCGGTGTCCAATTTCATGAAAAAGCTATCTATGACATCTTCCATTATTTGTTCCCTCTCCAGAATAACTTTTCTACTTTTCCGCATGACGTTCAAGTCTTCAACGGTAATTTTATTCGCGTTTTCTAGTAACATTTACCGTCATTTTTAAACACCTTTGTCACCAGGAAATAATTTACGATTTAATTTGAGCTCTTAGTCCAGTACAATTTAACTGATTTATAATCGCGAACATAAGGGACGAGGGCATTCGTGTTGATTGAATTGTCGATCAATTTCAAGGCGTGTTCGCAAAATAAGCAAAAAGAGACCATTCGCTTCATCATGTCTGTCTGCCTGTCTGTTAGTCCTTTTGTCTGTCCTTCCCTATGGAACAAATGAGTTCCCACTTGAGTATTTCATGAAAATTTATATTTGAATATTCTTCGAAATTCCGCCGAGAAAACTCAAATTTCATTAAAATCCGGCAAGAATAACGCCTATTTTACAGGAATACCTATCCACAATTATAATAGTTTCTCGCTGAATTCCTTTTACAATAAGCAATATTTCAGACACACTTTGTAGAGACTTAAAACTGCTTTGTACAGAAAATCATTACACATTTTATGTTCAATAATTTTTTTTTCCAACAGCCGTGCCATTTATGAGATAATGTGGAAAAATATAGGGCAGCCGGAGAGACCACAGATGAAAATATAACAAGGCACAAGCGCTGTGCGTACTGGATAGTTAAGACTACAGACAGACATTTGGAATTTATAACAGATGCTCCTTATTTTTACGTTCGTACGTGCATTGCCTGTCTGTTACCCTCGCATAATATGGCCGGAATAGCTTAGTCACCGTAGTGACTAGGCTGCAGGAAGCGTCGCAGGGTACGCATAGTCCAATTCCAAACATAGACAAGATATTTTCTCTCCAGAAAGTTCAGGACGCAAGCGGTTCGCCCAGCGGTAAGTTGGCCGGGACGGGAAAATGAACACTTAGTTCGATTTAGTGCCGAGGTTAAGATTAAGTGGACCCGTACCTCCACTACCCCAATCAGTAAATAAATAAGTTATTAAAATGAGCAGTGTTTCAGTTACGGTTCCCATTAATTCTGCCACAACTTCGGTAACCGAAAAGGTAAAGCTCTGTTTTAATTACACACTCTGTACATAAAATACACCTTAGTTTCATACACATTCCATAAATACCGAATCATTTCGTACTTATGGATAAGTTCGTCAAGCAGCATTTTTTTAGACTATCTCCCATATGATGCTAAGAAGCAAGGTATTCATACATCATGGAGAATTATGCTAAGTGAAAGTGGCTGCCGAAAATAATGCATTGTTGGAGAATAGCCGAGAAGTAAGAAGTGCCTGAACTTGAGTCTGTAATGGAACCTCCAACTTCCTGGATTAAAATGTACATTACCACTAACAGGTCGTTCATGAAGAACTTTTAAGAATTTTCGGGATGTTGAAGTTTATATTCAGTGAAATTTTGAATTTCTTGATGTCTTTCGCAGGCTGTAATATATAATGCCGGATGAGGGGAAGAAGTATCTGTGGAAAATACCTACAAACCGATATCTCATCAGCTCTGAGCTAAACGTTTGTGATATAAATATTAGTTAAGTTGATATTTTTAAAAGTTATTATTTGATTTAATTTCAAAAATTTTGAGTAAAATTTAATTATTTATTTTTAGTAACACGACTTTCCTACGTTTGTACCGAAGTAGATATATATTTATTATTTATTTTAGTTACGTAGTAAATTTTCTTTTTTAGGAAATTACGAGTTAAGTTTAATTCTTGATTTCAAACTTTCACCCAATTATGAATGTTGTGTGCTTTCTTCTGGGTAATTCCTCTGCGTCTGAATTTTGTGTGTCAACTTATCAGAACACTCTGTCTGTTCCATCTTCATAAGCGGTTAGGTGTGAAGATTCTTCATAACTACTCGCCTGTGAAGATGGAACCGACAGAGTGTTTCGATAATTTGGCATATAAAATTCAGACGCCGAGGAATTTCCCAGAAGAAAGAATAGAGTAAGTTAAATTCGCTATTTTCACACACACATACGTAATTTGTGCTTTTGTAGGCCTTCATTTTCCACTGGGAAAAAAACTGACCGCTTTGTCCTATCAGTGAAGTTAGAAGAATGTGGATGTTTTGGATTTACCATCCCAGTGGACACGAAATGCTGTCCTAATGAGGTGCTGGCTGAGGGGCCGCGTGCAGGGCAGCAGCTGGGTCGCCTACCAGACAGTCAGAGTTATAACGAAATTCGTTGTTGCTGCGTGCAAACATAACATGGTTTGAGGCAGGCAAACAAGTAATTAATTTAATCTACCATGGAATTTCGCACATAAGCTTCGAAGGTATGCGTAATCATTGTGGGATATTCTACAATTGATCTGGGTATCGGCATACTCACGTCATATTCCAGTTGATTATATTTAAATCCACCAACGGAAAGCATTAATAATAATAATAATAATAATAATTTCAAAACGGCAAACAAATACGACAGTGACTTGGGAATATGTCCTACGGTTTAGGATATAGAATTTCCCTCCTCGATAAGAAAAGAATTTGAGTTGTCACACTTTGAATCATTTTGATTCTGTCTTTATTAGTTCCCTCGATTCCATCCCATTTTCTTCAAATGGTATATTGTTAGCTTAATTATTTTTATATTTCTCTGATCCTTTCCTTTTTGCTTTCCTTCATCATTTCTTGCCATATTACATAATACATTGTCCCCAAGCTCGATATTTTCAGAGGTGCTGTCAGCATTATTAAAATTAAATTCAATCCATTCTGAATTATGTACTCATTACGCAAATAATATTTCCCCACACGCTGCAGACTCCCACACTCTTCTTAAATTCAAAATATTAGGTTTACTCCTACTATTACTGCAACACCTTATGGCCGCTAATGGACCAGGTCCAAGAATTTTGGCTGAGGTAAAACGTCGGCTTATTTATCAACAGGTGCGCTGAGGCAGCTGCCTATACATTTTGCGCGCAGCCTGTTGGGACTATATTCTTCACAGACAAGATTGACAATTAGGGACAATCAAAAAATTACATTGACGTATGCCTGAGAATCAAAAGATACTTTTGTACCAGTAACAGCCACATGGTGTAGCAGATTATCAGTTTAGCAGAAAGTTCATACTACTGCAAATACCTTACTTAATAGACATAGGTTTCTAACTTTTCAATCCACTCTTTTTTGATAATATTTTTACTTCTTAAAATTCTATTTTGGTGACATTATAATCGAAGGCATTTTACTTAAGGGGCAGATTATGGAATACAAATCAAAGATCACACTGCGTGCCATGTTATTTAATGACTATCTTCTTTTGAAATGAAAACAAGCCTATCTGCTTTTCAGCCTCGCCGAAAATCTATTCTTTGTATCTTAGGGCGTAACTGGTTTATACGTTTTGCTTTTTCCACTTCTCTGGTTTAATTGTTTCAAAACAAACAGACTGTTGCACTGCAAGTTGGTCTTTAACGCAGTGCAAATTTTCGAGATCACAAATCAAGAAAGTGTACGCAACCTTGTTGTTAAAATGTATATCGCAACCCTGAATATGTTCCTCCGAAATTTCTTTATAAAAAGAGAAGAATTACGCAAGAGTCCAGAAAGAAATCACTCCACTATATTATACCTTCATGGTAGACCAAAAATAAAATTAAAGTATCTATGAGAAACTGTATAGAGAGACTTTCATGTACATAATTTATGTGTAAATGCTAAAGGGATTGTGGGTATGGTCCATATGCTTTTATTAGGCAATAAGCTTTCCCTATTAACTTCAAGGAAAGGGGAATTTGTCCACGACATTTTGGAAAAAGAGAAAAAAGGAAGTTTCTCCAGTTACAAATTCAGATATTCCCCTACAAGTTGCACAATGTATTTGGTTACGTACGTTATTTAAATGTGCTTACGTAATGTTTTAAAATTATTTTGAAATTTTCACACCCTCCATGAGGAGCCAATAGCGAATACACTGTACAGTAGAGTTATACGAGATATGTATTCTATGAGATTCTACTGTAAATGTTTGGTTTACGAATTAATTTCAAATTGAATTATTTGAATGACCGTCATATCGATCTTATATTTATTCGTCATCCATTATAAATCCTGCAATATGTAATAACCGTATTTACATAGGTATTTTTGTACAAATACGTGTGTATATGTATATGTATATGTGTATGTGTATACACACACACACACACACACACATATATATATATATATATATTTGTATTACAAATTGCAGTATTGGGAACAAATATCTTGACACCCGAAATCGCAAGCGAAGGTGAATATTCCAAGATATTTATTTTGGTTTATATGATACTCTAAAATGTAATAGAGTTTATGTTACTCTCTTTAAATTAAGTTCTGTTTTGTTGATTATTACAGTAACAATTCAGGTTTGCATAAAAATGACTCATCTCAATTAAAATTGAAAAAGAAGGCTACAATCACCATGCCATAACAATTCATTGACAACACACAGATCGATTTGATTTACAATACAACGCCAGACCTGGAGGGTCCCGACTTGTTACAGGCGGTATTGCAATTAAACCTATAAACTACGGTGACAAATGCCTGCAGTGCCCACTCTAACGTTAAAATATTGTGAATTGTGGGATGTGATGTTCTTGCATCACGATTTGTATTCCAGAATTTTGTGATATTCTTTAACGTTTCCTCAACCAGTGTTGCAAAATATATTCTTTAAGTAATATTAATAATTCAATTTTAATCAGTTTCTATTATTGTAATTCACAGCCACATACGAGTGTATGAAATAAGTGGCCATCTTCAGAGTGTTTACATGAGTTAAAGTAAAATGTAGTGTTTTCTACATCGTGAAAGTTTATAGTTAATATTATTGCAGTTATTAATCCCTTCTTATTTACTAATTAAATTTATAACTTATATATGGAGTCACAAGCATTGAAATATAGAGATAAATTGTTCCTTAAAGTTAAATTATGTTAGTAAGAGCTGATTACATTCACTTCACATAGACCAAAAGGAGTAATATTTTTTAACTTCCTAAAACCATCAATCGGAATGCGCTTAATGATATGTTTGAATTATAGTCCCATCTTATTTGTGAGAAGGCTTCATCTTCATTTTGTCTTCTCTCTTTTTCCATAAGAACCACATGAATACTTTGTTTACTTAAAACAGCACTGAAAAATGGAACAATAAATGGCATTTAAAAGATTGCTTCAACTGTGAAAAGATTTTGACTATTTCCGTAAAGAGGAAAGACTTCAAAGTAACATGACGATATATTAATTCTATCCAGTGGCCTTTCTGCTGCTCATTGTAGGCTATGTTCTTCCTTTAAGCAGTTAATTTGCATTAGAATGACAAAATTAAATAAAAGTAATTTAATCACATATAAAAAAATCAATATTATTTCCCCCAAAAACAATTACGTATAAGTAATTATTATATTTATTCTATCACATACCATTCAAGAAATTTTTAATTTCGCAGAATGGATATTCGCTGGTATCGTGATAACAAAGTCTGTCTCAAAGATGTAAAGTCTGGGAGTGAAAATATTGTTTCAATTTTTTCCCATCTGATTTTCCGTAGACATTCCTGTAGTTTACATCGATGTGTGAACTTGTGAAGATGACTGCCAAACTGGAAAATGCAAGTGTAATTGTGTCTGAATTAACAGTAGAAAACCGGCATGTGGAAATATAAATTAAAATATACTTCTGCTTGTTCCTACAAAATCCCACACCTTTCACTCAATTATTATACCAGCCACTGCACATACATTTATAGATTTATAAAATTTACACATTAAAACATTAAAAACACTCCGACATGTTTCGTTCCTAGGACCATCATCAGGGAGCCATATCGTCCTTGCTAAAGTTACACTATTAAAATTCACATTAATTTCACTATTCCAGTTGGGTATTGTGGCAGCATGCCGTGCTGTGTTGTGTTGCGAAGACCAATAAAAAAACAGTAAAAAACATGGAAATACCCAACTGGAATAATGAAATTAATATGAATTTTAATAGTGTAACTTTAGCAAGGACGATTGGCTCCCTGATGATGGTCCTAGAAACGAAACATGTCGGAGTGTTTTTAATGTTTTAATGTGTAAATTTTATAAATTTATATAAGTGCAGTGGTTGGTAAAATAATTGAGTGACTTGACAACATGCACGGTGTAACAACGAAAATAAAAAAACCCACACCTTTATTCTAATACCTTCGTATTTTGTGTTATGCGTGATAATGAGGTCTACATATCTAACACTTAAACTAAACAAAACTAAATGTTATCTATTATAGAACACTACCTGCTTCGACCTATCTCAGTTCACCCTCAGGTTGACAATAAGTATTACGTCTTTAAACCATACAGAGGAAGAAATATAAATTATATAATTCCATTAAACTCAGTTACAACTTTTAAAATTATTAAAAATTGTTATTTTCATAAACGGGAACAATATTTGTGGATAGACCTTCAACAACAATTTACACATATTTTTTTAAATATTTTATCTACTTTTATATTTCAACATTTTTAAAGAAATATTCCCACTCTGGGTATCTCGATGTGGACTCGTTAAAACTTTAAATATGTAGGTGAACTTCCTTCTACAATTTCTAGCCCACGTTCCCAACAGTCAGTTGCCTATAACTATATAATACTCGTATTTATGTTCCATTGTTTGGACAGGAATTATTTTTTTCTCATTCATAAAGAAAAGATTTCCGATCTTACAAATTATCATATAATTTTTCATTTATTCTTTGTCTACCATGAACTGATACTAAAATGCTTTAATTCATATTTACTCTTAAATAAAATAGGAATTACACTGAGCCAATACAGAGTATATCGAGCGTTTAGTGTTCCACTTCTCACTGCACAAATCCAGCTTCAGTCTCGCGGTGACACATGTAACATTAGCGGACTAAGTAGCACTGAAGCAGGATTTTCTCCGAATACTTCGTGTATCCCCTGCCAGTTGTGATGCAGTAATGTTCTGCTTACGCTGCTGTACTTAATATCACAGGCCCGTATAATCGACCCTAGAGCCAAGGGCTTCAGACCCACACTACTGACATTATAATTACAGGGTCGGTAGACCCTATGAGATCTGCCTAAATACTTCACAGTTCAGGTAGGACCAGGAACACTACCAGTTTTTCAGAACACTACCAGTTTTTCAGAACACTACCAGTTTTTCAGAACACTACCAGTTTTCAGAACACTACCAGTTATTCAGAACACTACCAGTTTTTCAGAACACTACCAGTTTTCAGAACACTACCAGTTTTCAGAACACTACCAGTTTTTCAGAACACTACCAGTTTTTCAGAACACTACCAGTTTTCAGAACACTACCAGTTTTTCAGAACACTACCAGTTTTCAGAACACTACCAGTTTTTCAAAGCCCGTTAAGCTCTTTGCCCAAAGACACGTGGGGAGTGGTAAAGAGGAGGGAACTCTTATTTCCTTTATATCTTTATTCACAAACTTTAAGGATAACAAAATCAAATTAACGTTTTTCGTGACGTTTCTTGAAATGCTCTTCTACCGTTTTGTATGTTAAAACGGAAGTATGTGATAATCTTATCTTCCGATATGCCTGAATATGAAAACAGCTCTGTCGAGTGACGTTAATTTGGTGTTAACGAAAGCGGAGTGTTTGCCGGTGTACACATAACATATGGTATGCTCTAATGAAAATGAAATGAAACAGAACAGTAGCCGTTGTTTGAGGAGAGCGATAAGGACTTCTGTGGGCGTCATTGTGTCCAGGCAACTCCAAACCAAATCGTAAAAAACAGCGAAACTAATACTTACGTAACCTTGTTAAGTTTTGTGTCTCACTGGACATCTGGAGTAACGAATCGTCCTCTAGTTTGGTCCCTTTAGGTTTTTGTGCCCTCAAATGTAAAATATTTCATTAACATGTAAAATTCTTACTACTTGTGAAGGTTTCCAACACTGCAACATCAGAACCGTTTTAAAGTACATAGCTCAGTGAGAGCATGCTTGACAGCATGTGTCATCACAGTTACACAGGCAGACACACGTTAAATTTTATGTCATATTTTCGGGCCACTAAGACTAAATGTGGGTTTGATTTTCGTTCCCTCTCCCTCCCTGGACGCCTCCAAACCGATTACCACAAAAGTTCTTGCCTTCTGCCTTCAGGATTCTCTCAGAATCCCGTGGGCGCAGCGCTGAGAACATTTATGAAAATAACGCAATTAGGTGTGCTGCTCACCGCCAGTCAGGTAATGTGGGGTTGTAGGCCACAGCAGTTATTTTTCCGGAAAAACTCAGATGGTAATGTCAGTTACATGATTGCATTTTTATGAAACATCTGAGTTTGGAATAGTGCAGAATAGGAAAGAGAAAACTCCAAAACAATTTGAAAGATGATAAGCAAGGAAGAATAATGTAACATTGTTGTAGTACTTTGTGATATTTTCCAACTAACGGACCCAATTATCCGGAACCTTGTCTGAACGAATTACTAACAATAAAGCTCATGTTCTGTTGAACGTGCATCTCCATATAATCGTGTAAAAAAATTATTCATAATATATTTCGTCAACCTCTACATGTTTCGGGCTATCTAGGCCCACCATCAAGAGATACAACCGTATGTATACAACAATTGGTACTTATTGTTGTTTTTGTATGACTGCCTGTTGTTCTGGATGGATCCATCCAGAACAACAGGCAGTCATACAAAAACAACAATAAGTACCAATTGTTGTATACATACGGTTGTATCTCTTGATGGTGGGCCTAGATAGCCCGAAACATGTAGAGGTTGACGAAATATATTATGAATAATTTTTTTACACGATTATATGGAGATGCACGTTCAACAGAACATGAGCTTTATTGTTAGTAATTCGTTCAGACAAGGTTCCGGATAATTGGGTCCGTTAGTTGGAAAATATCACAAAGTACTACAACAATGTTACATTATTCTTCCTTGCTTATCATCTTTCAAATTGTTTTGGAGTTTTCTCTTTCCTATTCTGCACTATTCCAAACTCAGATGTTTCATAAAAATGCAATCATGTAACTGACATTACCATCTGAGTTTTTCCGGAAAAATAACTGCTGTGGCCTACAACCCCACATTACCTGACTGGCGGTGAGCAGCACACCTAATTGCGTTATTTTCATAAATGTTCTCAGCGCTGCGCCCACGGGATTCTGAGAGAATCCTGAAGGCAGAAGGCAAGAACTTTTGTGGTAATCGGTTTGGAGGCGTCCAGGGAGGGAGAGGGAACGAAAATCAAACCCACATTTAGTCTTAGTGGCCCGAAAATATGACATAAAATTTAACGTGTGTCTGCCTGTGTAACTGTGATGACACATGCTGTCAAGCATGCTCTCACTGAGCTATGTACTTTAAAACGGTTCTGATGTTGCAGTGTTGGAAACCTTCACAAGTAGTAAGAATTTTACATGTTAATGAAATATTTTACATTTGAGGGCACAAAAACCTAAAGGGACCAAACTAGAGGACGATTCGTTACTCCAGATGTCCAGTGAGACACAAAACTTAACAAGGTTACGTAAGTATTAGTTTCGCTGTTTTTTACGATTTGGTTTGGAGTTGCCTGGACACAATGACGCCCACAGAAGTCCTTATCGCTCTCCTCAAACAACGGCTACTGTTCTGTTTCATTTCATTTTCATTAGAGCATACCATATGTTATGTGTACACCGGCAAACACTCCGCTTTCGTTAACACCAAATTAACGTCACTCGACAGAGCTGTTTTCATATTCAGGCATATCGGAAGATAAGATTATCACATACTTCCGTTTTAACATACAAAACGGTAGAAGAGCATTTCAAGAAACGTCACGAAAAACGTTAATTTGATTTTGTTATCCTTAAAGTTTGTGAATAAAGATATAAAGGAAATAAGAGTTCCCTCCTCTTTACCACTCCCCACGTGTCTTTGGGCAAAGAGCTTAACGGGCTTTGAAAAACTGGTAGTGTTCTGAAAACTGGTAGTGTTCTGAAAAACTGGTAGTGTTCTGAAAACTGGTAGTGTTCTGAAAAACTGGTAGTGTTCTGAAAAACTGGTAGTGTTCTGAAAACTGGTAGTGTTCTGAAAACTGGTAGTGTTCTGAAAAACTGGTAGTGTTCTGAATAACTGGTAGTGTTCTGAAAACTGGTAGTGTTCTGAAAAACTGGTAGTGTTCTGAAAAACTGGTAGTGTTCTGAAAAACTGGTAGTGTTCCTGGTCCTACCTGAACTGTGAAGTATTTAGGCAGATCTCATAGGGTCTACCGACCCTGTAATTATAATGTCAGTAGTGTGGGTCTGAAGCCCTTGGCTCTAGGGTCGATTATACGGGCCTGTGATATTAAGTACAGCAGCGTAAGCAGAACATTACTGCATCACAACTGGCAGGGGATACACGAAGTATTCGGAGAAAATCCTGCTTCAGTGCTACTTAGTCCGCTAATGTTACATGTGTCACCGCGAGACTGAAGCTGGATTTGTGCAGTGAGAAGTGGAACACTAAACGCTCGATATACTCTGTATTGGCTCAGTGTAATTCCTATTTTATTTAAGAGTAAATATGAATTAAAGCATTTTAGTATCAGTTCATGGTAGACAAAGAATAAATGAAAAATTATATGATAATTTGTAAGATCGGAAATCTTTTCTTTATGAATGAGAAAAAAATAATTCCTGTCCAAACAATGGAACATAAATACGAGTATTATATAGTTATAGGCAACTGACTGTTGGGAACGTGGGCTAGAAATTGTAGAAGGAAGTTCACCTACATATTTAAAGTTTTAACGAGTCCACATCGAGATACCCAGAGTGGGAATATTTCTTTAAAAATGTTGAAATATAAAAGTAGATAAAATATTTAAAAAAATATGTGTAAATTGTTGTTGAAGGTCTATCCACAAATATTGTTCCCGTTTATGAAAATAACAATTTTTAATAATTTTAAAAGTTGTAACTGAGTTTAATGGAATTATATAATTTATATTTCTTCCTCTGTATGGTTTAAAGACGTAATACTTATTGTCAACCTGAGGGTGAACTGAGATAGGTCGAAGCAGGTAGTGTTCTATAATAGATAACATTTAGTTTTGTTTAGTTTAAGTGTTAGATATGTAGACCTCATTATCACGCATAACACAAAATACGAAGGTATTAGAATAAAGGTGTGGGTTTTTTTATTTTCGTTGTTACACCGTGCATGTTGTCAAGTCACTCAATTATTTTACCAACCACTGCACTTATATAAATTTATAAAATTTACACATTAAAACATTAAAAACACTCCGACATGTTTCGTTTCTAGGACCATCATCAGGGAGCCAATCGTCCTTGCTAAAGTTACACTATTAAAATTCATATTAATTTCATTATTCCAGTTGGGTATTTCCATGTTTTTTACTGTTTTTTTATTGGTCTTCGCAACACAACACAGCACGGCATGCTGCCACAATACCCAACTGGAATAGTGAAATTAATGTGAATTTTAATAGTGTAACTTTAGCAAGGACGATATGGCTCCCTGATGATGGTCCTAGGAACGAAACATGTCGGAGTGTTTTTAATGTTTTAATGTGTAAATTTTATAAATCTATAAATGTATGTGCAGTGGCTGGTATAATAATTGAGTGAAAGGTGTGGGATTTTGTAGGAACAAGCAGAAGTATATTTTAATTTATATTTCCACATGCCGGTTTTCTACTGTTAATTCAGACACAATTACACTTGCATTTTCCAGTTTGGCAGTCATCTTCACAAGTTCACACATCGATGTAAACTACAGGAATGTCTACGGAAAATCAGATGGGAAAAAATTGAAACAATATTTTCACTCCCAGACTTTACATCTTTGAGACAGACTTTGTTATCACGATACCAGCGAATATCCATTCTGCGAAATTAAAAATTTCTTGAATGGTATGTGATAGAATAAATATAATAATTACTTATACGTAATTGTTTTTGGGGGAAATAATATTGATTTTTTTATATGTGATTAAATTACTTTTATTTAATTTTGTCATTCTAATGCAAATTAACTGCTTAAAGGAAGAACATAGCCTACAATGAGCAGCAGAAAGGCCACTGGATAGAATTAATATATCGTCATGTTACTTTGAAGTCTTTCCTCTTTACGGAAATAGTCAAAATCTTTTCACAGTTGAAGCAATCTTTTAAATGCCATTTATTGTTCCATTTTTCAGTGCTGTTTTAAGTAAACAAAGTATTCATGTGGTTCTTATGGAAAAAGAGAGAAGACAAAATGAAGATGAAGCCTTCTCACAAATAAGATGGGACTATAATTCAAACATATCATTAAGCGCATTCCGATTGATGGTTTTAGGAAGTTAAAAAATATTACTCCTTTTGGTCTATGTGAAGTGAATGTAATCAGCTCTTACTAACATAATTTAACTTTAAGGAACAATTTATCTCTATATTTCAATGCTTGTGACTCCATATATAAGTTATAAATTTAATTAGTAAATAAGAAGGGATTAATAACTGCAATAATATTAACTATAAACTTTCACGATGTAGAAAACACTACATTTTACTTTAACTCATGTAAACACTCTGAAGATGGCCACTTATTTCATACACTCGTATGTGGCTGTGAATTACAATAATAGAAACTGATTAAAATTGAATTATTAATATTACTTAAAGAATATATTTTGCAACACTGGTTGAGGAAACGTTAAAGAATATCACAAAATTCTGGAATACAAATCGTGATGCAAGAACATCACATCCCACAATTCACAATATTTTAACGTTAGAGTGGGCACTGCAGGCATTTGTCACCGTAGTTTATAGGTTTAATTGCAATACCGCCTGTAACAAGTCGGGACCCTCCAGGTCTGGCGTTGTATTGTAAATCAAATCGATCTGTGTGTTGTCAATGAATTGTTATGGCATGGTGATTGTAGCCTTCTTTTTCAATTTTAATTGAGATGAGTCATTTTTATGCAAACCTGAATTGTTACTGTAATAATCAACAAAACAGAACTTAATTTAAAGAGAGTAACATAAACTCTATTACATTTTAGAGTATCATATAAACCAAAATAAATATCTTGGAATATTCACCTTCGCTTGCGATTTCGGGTGTCAAGATATTTGTTCCCAATACTGCAATTTGTAATACAAATATATATATATATATATATGTGTGTGTGTGTGTGTGTGTGTATACACATACACATATACATATACATATACACACGTATTTGTACAAAAATACCTATGTAAATACGGTTATTACATATTGCAGGATTTATAATGGATGACGAATAAATATAAGATCGATATGACGGTCATTCAAATAATTCAATTTGAAATTAATTCGTAAACCAAACATTTACAGTAGAATCTCATAGAATACATATCTCGTATAACTCTACTGTACAGTGTATTCGCTATTGGCTCCTCATGGAGGGTGTGAAAATTTCAAAATAATTTTAAAACATTACGTAAGCACATTTAAATAACGTACGTAACCAAATACATTGTGCAACTTGTAGGGGAATATCTGAATTTGTAACTGGAGAAACTTCCTTTTTTCTCTTTTTCCAAAATGTCGTGGACAAATTCCCCTTTCCTTGAAGTTAATAGGGAAAGCTTATTGCCTAATAAAAGCATATGGACCATACCCACAATCCCTTTAGCATTTACACATAAATTATGTACATGAAAGTCTCTCTATACAGTTTCTCATAGATACTTTAATTTTATTTTTGGTCTACCATGAAGGTATAATATAGTGGAGTGATTTCTTTCTGGACTCTTGCGTAATTCTTCTCTTTTTATAAAGAAATTTCGGAGGAACATATTCAGGGTTGCGATATACATTTTAACAACAAGGTTGCGTACACTTTCTTGATTTGTGATCTCGAAAATTTGCACTGCGTTAAAGACCAACTTGCAGTGCAACAGTCTGTTTGTTTTGAAACAATTAAACCAGAGAAGTGGAAAAAGCAAAACGTATAAACCAGTTACGCCCTAAGATACAAAGAATAGATTTTCGGCGAGGCTGAAAAGCAGATAGGCTTGTTTTCATTTCAAAAGAAGATAGTCATTAAATAACATGGCACGCAGTGTGATCTTTGATTTGTATTCCATAATCTGCCCCTTAAGTAAAATGCCTTCGATTATAATGTCACCAAAATAGAATTTTAAGAAGTAAAAATATTATCAAAAAAGAGTGGATTGAAAAGTTAGAAACCTATGTCTATTAAGTAAGGTATTTGCAGTAGTATGAACTTTCTGCTAAACTGATAATCTGCTACACCATGTGGCTGTTACTGGTACAAAAGTATCTTTTGATTCTCAGGCATACGTCAATGTAATTTTTTGATTGTCCCTAATTGTCAATCTTGTCTGTGAAGAATATAGTCCCAACAGGCTGCGCGCAAAATGTATAGGCAGCTGCCTCAGCGCACCTGTTGATAAATAAGCCGACGTTTTACCTCAGCCAAAATTCTTGGACCTGGTCCATTAGCGGCCATAAGGTGTTGCAGTAATAGTAGGAGTAAACCTAATATTTTGAATTTAAGAAGAGTGTGGGAGTCTGCAGCGTGTGGGGAAATATTATTTGCGTAATGAGTACATAATTCAGAATGGATTGAATTTAATTTTAATAATGCTGACAGCACCTCTGAAAATATCGAGCTTGGGGACAATGTATTATGTAATATGGCAAGAAATGATGAAGGAAAGCAAAAAGGAAAGGATCAGAGAAATATAAAAATAATTAAGCTAACAATATACCATTTGAAGAAAATGGGATGGAATCGAGGGAACTAATAAAGACAGAATCAAAATGATTCAAAGTGTGACAACTCAAATTCTTTTCTTATCGAGGAGGGAAATTCTATATCCTAAACCGTAGGACATATTCCCAAGTCACTGTCGTATTTGTTTGCCGTTTTGAAATTATTATTATTATTATTATTATTAATGCTTTCCGTTGGTGGATTTAAATATAATCAACTGGAATATGACGTGAGTATGCCGATACCCAGATCAATTGTAGAATATCCCACAATGATTACGCATACCTTCGAAGCTTATGTGCGAAATTCCATGGTAGATTAAATTAATTACTTGTTTGCCTGCCTCAAACCATGTTATGTTTGCACGCAGCAACAACGAATTTCGTTATAACTCTGACTGTCTGGTAGGCGACCCAGCTGCTGCCCTGCACGCGGCCCCTCAGCCAGCACCTCATTAGGACAGCATTTCGTGTCCACTGGGATGGTAAATCCAAAACATCCACATTCTTCTAACTTCACTGATAGGACAAAGCGGTCAGTTTTTTTCCCAGTGGAAAATGAAGGCCTACAAAAGCACAAATTACGTATGTGTGTGTGAAAATAGCGAATTTAACTTACTCTATTCTTTCTTCTGGGAAATTCCTCGGCGTCTGAATTTTATATGCCAAATTATCGAAACACTCTGTCGGTTCCATCTTCACAGGCGAGTAGTTATGAAGAATCTTCACACCTAACCGCTTATGAAGATGGAACAGACAGAGTGTTCTGATAAGTTGACACACAAAATTCAGACGCAGAGGAATTACCCAGAAGAAAGCACACAACATTCATAATTGGGTGAAAGTTTGAAATCAAGAATTAAACTTAACTCGTAATTTCCTAAAAAAGAAAATTTACTACGTAACTAAAATAAATAATAAATATATATCTACTTCGGTACAAACGTAGGAAAGTCGTGTTACTAAAAATAAATAATTAAATTTTACTCAAAATTTTTGAAATTAAATCAAATAATAACTTTTAAAAATATCAACTTAACTAATATTTATATCACAAACGTTTAGCTCAGAGCTGATGAGATATCGGTTTGTAGGTATTTTCCACAGATACTTCTTCCCCTCATCCGGCATTATATATTACAGCCTGCGAAAGACATCAAGAAATTCAAAATTTCACTGAATATAAACTTCAACATCCCGAAAATTCTTAAAAGTTCTTCATGAACGACCTGTTAGTGGTAATGTACATTTTAATCCAGGAAGTTGGAGGTTCCATTACAGACTCAAGTTCAGGCACTTCTTACTTCTCGGCTATTCTCCAACAATGCATTATTTTCGGCAGCCACTTTCACTTAGCATAATTCTCCATGATGTATGAATACCTTGCTTCTTAGCATCATATGGGAGATAGTCTAAAAAAATGCTGCTTGACGAACTTATCCATAAGTACGAAATGATTCGGTATTTATGGAATGTGTATGAAACTAAGGTGTATTTTATGTACAGAGTGTGTAATTAAAACAGAGCTTTACCTTTTCGGTTACCGAAGTTGTGGCAGAATTAATGGGAACCGTAACTGAAACACTGCTCATTTTAATAACTTATTTATTTACTGATTGGGGTAGTGGAGGTACGGGTCCACTTAATCTTAACCTCGGCACTAAATCGAACTAAGTGTTCATTTTCCCGTCCCGGCCAACTTACCGCTGGGCGAACCGCTTGCGTCCTGAACTTTCTGGAGAGAAAATATCTTGTCTATGTTTGGAATTGGACTATGCGTACCCTGCGACGCTTCCTGCAGCCTAGTCACTACGGTGACTAAGCTATTCCGGCCATATTATGCGAGGGTAACAGACAGGCAATGCACGTACGAACGTAAAAATAAGGAGCATCTGTTATAAATTCCAAATGTCTGTCTGTAGTCTTAACTATCCAGTACGCACAGCGCTTGTGCCTTGTTATATTTTCATCTGTGGTCTCTCCGGCTGCCCTATATTTTTCCACATTATCTCATAAATGGCACGGCTGTTGGAAAAAAAAATTATTGAACATAAAATGTGTAATGATTTTCTGTACAAAGCAGTTTTAAGTCTCTACAAAGTGTGTCTGAAATATTGCTTATTGTAAAAGGAATTCAGCGAGAAACTATTATAATTGTGGATAGGTATTCCTGTAAAATAGGCGTTATTCTTGCCGGATTTTAATGAAATTTGAGTTTTCTCGGCGGAATTTCGAAGAATATTCAAATATAAATTTTCATGAAATACTCAAGTGGGAACTCATTTGTTCCATAGGGAAGGACAGACAAAAGGACTAACAGACAGGCAGACAGACATGATGAAGCGAATGGTCTCTTTTTGCTTATTTTGCGAACACGCCTTGAAATTGATCGACAATTCAATCAACACGAATGCCCTCGTCCCTTATGTTCGCGATTATAAATCAGTTAAATTGTACTGGACTAAGAGCTCAAATTAAATCGTAAATTATTTCCTGGTGACAAAGGTGTTTAAAAATGACGGTAAATGTTACTAGAAAACGCGAATAAAATTACCGTTGAAGACTTGAACGTCATGCGGAAAAGTAGAAAAGTTATTCTGGAGAGGGAACAAATAATGGAAGATGTCATAGATAGCTTTTTCATGAAATTGGACACCGAAGAAGAAGCAGTTTATCTGGACAGAGAAGATTCACTTTCGGAATAATAATAATAATAATAATGGAATTCAAGAAATTGTACGTATAAGTGACATATAATTTTTAAGAATCTTTGTTTTACTTACATTTAATTGTATGACATTCATAGTAAAATCACGTGACTTCTCAGCTATTTCGGAATGGGTATAAGTCCGAAAGTTTACGCAGCCATCACGGCTGGTAAGTTAAGGGAGAAAAGCTACAATAATCCTTCAACTTTCAGCCACACAACCACGAAATATACTTGTTCTGCAGGAACAGCGATTGATTTCTAGCACAGGAGAGAATTTCTTCCTGTACCACTAAGCGCAGATAAGATATGGCTGTCATCGTACTTAAACAATGCTTATTGGAGCGTAAAGTTGTCGGACATTGCATCTGGTCTCTCTCCTTCATCCACTGCTGAGGTTGAGTCAATTTTACTACCATTTTCCCATATTCTTTTCTTCTCTGTTATTTGGGCGTAGAGACAAATCCATCTATGGAAGAACAAACCTTTATATTTACTGTGTTCTGGAATACAATCCATAGAGTTTACAGAGATCACGAACATTTTGGAGAAAGGAGCAATTTACTCCGAAATTTTGTAAGTACAGTCCAAATTAACGTGATCATACCATAGGGGAGTGTGATATTCTTAACGACTGCTGTCAGAACTTCTCGTCACCCGTAGAGTTTCTTGCTTTCACCTGATAATTTATGACCCTGATATTAATTCCATGCTATGTTGAGTAGACCAGGTTGTGCAATGAAGTTAGAATTTGAAAGCAACTAGATACAAGCTGTTGTGTCCTGATACCTGGACAGACAGTTTTAAACCACGAATATCCTCAGAATGAACAGCCAGTGACGTTATGGATATTCACGCCAAAATACGTTTTGAAAATTCATGCCTTTTGAAATGGTCGTAATGTTTTCATCTTCAGATTCAAGAACTACTATTTAGCACCACAGACAGAGAAACTGACCGCCTCTGTGGTCTAGTGGTCAGAGTTTCTGGCTACAGATACAGAGGTCCCGGGTTCGATCCCCGGCGCTACCAGATTTTCTGAGTAGTAGTGGGTCTGGAACGGGGTCCACTC
>Ga0136643_10004194_pt1 | contig 19765 bp, 8 predicted proteins | sample TergutLab28metaG_FD_96883 | JGI IMG/M metagenome (GOLD analysis project Ga0136643, IMG submission 96883) | Labiotermes labralis P1 segment gut microbial communities from Petit-Saut dam, French Guiana - Lab288 P1 (version 3) (version 3) | ecosystem: Host-associated > Arthropoda: Insects >...
CGAAAATAATTCCCTTTCCCTTTTTGTCACCCAAAACACAAACCCCCCCCTTTCCCCCCCCCTCTCCCCCCCGCCCGGCATTTTTTCTTAAAACCCCCAACTTTTACCCTCCGGGGGGGGGGGGGGAGAGAACAAGACTTTAACGCTTAACCTTTCACACAATTTTGTCTACATCATTTACTGTCTGCATGAGTTGGCTCATCTTGTTCGGGCTCCATTTACTTCTACTGCGTCTTGTACAAAACCACTAATCTGGGGACACTGTCCAGACAAAAGGTCTGTAATACCCTTTTCTTCGCCCCATGCTACGAAAGTCGAAACATTAAATGTGTGAAAAAAAAACCAAGCCCTGACCTGTTGTAATTCTTTCCAGTAAAGTTAATTAGCTTTTCTAGAAATGCACGTGTTCGTGAAAACCGTAGATTCAATAACGTGTTCTAAAAATATAGAAAATGTAACCTGTCCTTAGCCAGTTCAAGGAGGCCACCCCCACTCACCCCATATATTCTTCTTTCACGGGCTGTCTTCTGTCCTACTTCGACATAGAATTTTTTTTTTTGTTGCGCTGCGGCCCAACGCGGGCCATGGCCTCCTCATAATTCATATTTCTAGATCACATAGAACGACGCGCCACAGTCGGTAGGACTCCTCTGAACGAGTGATCAGCTGGTCTCAGAGACCTGTACCTGACAACACACAACACTCTGGACAGACATCCTTGTCCCCGGCGGGATTAAAACTCACACTTTCAACAGAGGACCGCATAGCTACGCCCAAGAGCGCACGGGCATTGAGACCGGCCGACACAGAATTAGTTCTGAAATGAATGAAACCTGAGATAAACGGTATGACTCCTTCTACACAAAACTGTCCCATAAGCCTCCACCTACACAGAACTACAAAACAGAGGAGTGTGCGTACACATTCACGTCTATAATGGACTTCAAACCGGCAGTCCAGTGGTCGTGGACCCCACTAAGTGAAGGTCTGAGCAGTATAGAAAAGTTTCCGGCAAAAGAATGTTGCCTTCAGAGGCAGTAATATTTCATAATACGTGTTATTTACGACAGAATGGCCGCCAAATACTGAAGTAAACTTTACATTAAAATTAACCACAAACGCGCCTGCTATTGGCATCCTGTTGAATTCACCATTGACTTTTCTTTTATACAACCAGCCATTACTCAACTGCTCTTGTGTTAAGTCTTAATAAAAGAGAGAACAACATTTTTCTTTCATAACTTTGCTGCTGCAAAATGAAGGCCGTAGTAGACGAGAGAAAGATATGCCCATTTCCGCAATTCAAAGAAGAAGAAGGGTTAAATGACGCAACCATTTATAGGTCCATATGAGGACAGACTTTTGGAGGCAGGAAATGAACTCAACCAGAGGTACATATGTTCTAAAACACACAACGTATGAGCCCTTTGAGACGATTTGAACTTTGCATTTGTACAATTGGTTCTGAATTAATTCACTAAAAACAGAAATCTAATGTCGACAAGACCGGGCAGAAGGACATGTACACTGCACAGTTAACTACCAGGAAAGTTCGAGAGAATCGGAAGTTAGTGAACGGAATGATGGTGCGAAGGTATGGAACGAAAATATAAAGACGCCTATTTAAACCGTGGAAATTAGCAAGGATTGTGGTCTGAAAATAAGCATACAAGAAAGTAAATACAAAATTGATGACATCATAAAACACCGACAGATAAAAAATACATCAAAATGTGTGAAATTTTAAGTACAATAACTAACAGAAATACATATAATCGTTTCTTTATTATCCGCAACGACCTGTGTGTATCTGTCCGTTGCATGATTCAGGGATTCCGATCTGATAGACGCTAAATGAGCCATTTTTGTGAAACTTTATGAACAGCTCTATTATGACGAGTATCCTTTTCAACAGATTTTCATTTCGTGTGTGAAAACACTAACATGGCTTCGATTAGAAACTGTAAAGTTGCTACACCATTAACATAACTCAAAGAACGGTCTTGGAGTTATATATCACAAATACGTGAAAAGAGGCTGATTATGAAGATGTGTTCCTACGAGAAATTTGTGGCCAAGGCACAGAAATGTGGCTACCGCGCGACACACCGGTGTAATGTAAAAGATTACTGTTATCATAATCGTCACGTGTTATGGAAATATCGACAACGTGAAATGGCTGCAAGTTGTTCAGGAAAGGGACCAGTGGCAGGCTCTTTTGAACACGGTAAAGAAGCTTCAGACGCCACAGAATGTAGGTTATTTACCTGACTATGGGAGTGAATATCAGCTCATCAATGAGGACTCAGCTGATCGGGGTTAGCTGCGACCTACGAAACGGATTAATCAGAAACGAATAATCGAACAAACAATAGTGATTAAACGTAAGAGACTTCACTGTCGTTCTTTGCTTTTTACACACGAACTGCTTAAGAGTTTACAAATAACATAATTTAGTTTCTTCCTTACGCCTCCTCACAGACAGATTATTTAGCTTACACGCAAATCCACTGCTGAATGTCCATCCACATTACAGCTGCTAAAACACAATATATCCCAGTGATAATAACTTCAGAACAAATTGACGTAAAAGCATCATAAGTGTCTGAAAACAACGGAATATGCCACGAGTATTGCAAACAGCACTTATAGTTTACATAAACAATGACGTTAGGTAAGGTTACATTCTTCAGTGATGTAGTACACGAACTGTAGGGGGCAGGGGCAGCTGGGTCTCTGATGAAGAGCTTTACTCTTGATTTATTACACCCACGAACACAAAGACAGTCTATGTATGGTAAATGTCTGGGCAACATTTCCAATTGTTTGTGACAGTATCCCGCTAAAAGGTGAGTACAAGACCTGAGTTCAATCGATCATTTGCAGTATTATGATAAAGTGAACTTTAAAATTCTTGCTACTTTGAACTTAAAAAGACATTGTTTCTGTAAAACTATACTAATAAAGGCCACGAAGACCCAGAGGTGGAAACGAGGTATATCTCTACTCTTTTTTAACCTCGGCACTAGAAGGGGTGGGTGGTTGCCACGCCCCGGCCACTTTACCCCCGAGAAAGACTCCGTACCCATTTTACAGGAGGCTGGGAGGGCCCCAGCGCCGGTCTTGACGGGTGCGGAAAATCTCGCCCCCACCGGGATTCGATCCCCGGACCGTCCAGCTCGTTGCGAGTCGCTATACCGCTTACGCTATCCCGGTCCACAAAACTATACTAATACCACTGAATAACTGCATCGGTATTAAGACTACATATAACATTAACCATTGCCTAACATACATTTGATATACACGATGTTGCAAGAGTTACCTCTATTTGTCTGTACGGTGCTGATCATAATGGTATGAACAGGTATAAAAAGTTTACGGTTTCGATCTCAACCGTTGCTGCTAATATACAAATAAGAAATAACGAGTTACAGCCTTCACTATAACGATCATATCTCATCTTAACGACGAAAGCAGTGCGAATTCATAAACCTTCCGTACAAAAACATAGCTCCATGATCAGTGTCGGTATTTCTATCAGTCACAAAGATTTACAAAATCAAAATTACGAAACGAAGATGCAGTGCTTGGTCCTTGCCTTCACATAGTGTCTCAGTAGTCCGGAATTATTCTTCTGCTACTTCTGACTTTGCCTCTATTCACACTCGGGTGCTCTTACCAGATCAGTATTTTAGCATATATTCGACTGACTTCAGTAATTTTTTTTTTTCCATCGCGAACTGTAGGCAATGGTACGAATTTAGGTTACGAAAATGTGTGCATGAACACTGGTGCAGGCAAAAGTATGTAGTGGAAACATTCAGGCCTGCTTACCTTCCCATGCTGCACCGAACTGCCGTTGTAAATGCGCTCCGAGCTGCCTTGGAGCAGCTCAGCTAACAGCTCCGGGCGAGAACTGGAACCGGAGTAACCTTCCAGCTGTGATGGGCTGGAGGTGGTCCTCTGGTGACACACAAACTGCTGTTGCTGTGGTGGCTGCTGGGAGCTTTGCGCCTCGCAGTGTGGGGCCGAATATGGAATATTTGCGCTCACCTTGCGTTTAGGAGAGGTGCGTGATGTTAACGGCGCGGGAGAAGAACGCCCATATCCGCCCTTCAGTTGCGAATCATCAAGGGACTGTGTGGTCAGGGCTCTAGGGCGGGAGTTGGTGCTGGAGGCAGACGGCTCGGTAGCAGCGGGGGAGGATCTGTTGGAGTTTGGCGGCGAAGAAACATACTTCTCCAAAAATTCTAACTGTAGTTTGGAAATTCGGTTAGTCTCTGCTTTGCTCATCTCGGCTTCCAACATTTGTCCGTACGGTCCTCTCAGAGGACGCTTGGAGTAGCGCCTTGGAGTATGGGGACTCCTTGGTTCGCCCCCTGGACCTCCCCCTGTGCGACCTTCAGAATCGGACAAATCCGATGGCGCAAAAGGAGATGGGGAGGCGGTGTAGTCTCGGGTGACATGGCAGCGTTCACCCTGATCACTCTCCCCTTCGGACAGCGAGTCAGCCCGCAACGGAGTCTGATAATGTCTCGGCATGGCCGTGCCCTCTTCCTCCCGTTCCTCAGAGCTCTGGTACACCAATTTTGGCTTCTCCAGCCAGCGTTCCGACCTCGTCCACTGCACCTTCGTACAGCCTCCCTCATCAGGACTCTGTGATTCTTCTTGAGCACTATCCCACTCTTCAGAGCGCTGCCACTGAGGGGATACAATGCTTACTGTGTGTGTTGGAGGACTGTCCTCCACATCTGTGCACGACTCGTCTAGCTGAGAGCCGTCGGAACACCTAAACTTTTCAGCTTGGTCCACGTTCTTCCCAGTATCGTCAGTGGATAGTTTGTCGTGACAGTCGTCAGACGGTGTACCTGGCCAATCATCATTCGCACACTGCACGTCATCAGACAATGGTTCTACACCTTCTGTAGTATCCTTAGCACCGTCTGCACCTTGGTCGTCATTATTTGGCCAGTGAGTTATATAAATTTCCTGACCCTTTTCCTGCAATACACTTGGATGTTGTGTGTTCTCACTGGGCAACGATTTGTCATAACAGATACTGATGGACTCCTGCAATACACTACTTTCTTGGCAACTACTCGGTGATTCCTCCAAAGCAGGCAACTCTTCTGCTTTTACAACATTTGACAAATCAGCGTCGCTCGTTAAATTCACTATCTTGTCTTCTTCATTACTCTCGATAAAGTACATTTCTTTGGTTTGACTAGTATACTGTGCGTCTTTGTGTTGCTCGTGTAAACTTTCTGGTACGCTATGTTCATACTGATGCACAAGCACAGGATCCGAAGATAACTGCATTGCCGATTTTTGCTCGTACTTGTGTACAGTATCGTCGAGCTCCGCAGAACAAACCACCAACTGGCCAAGGCAAACTGGCGGTTCACAAGTCAGATGACATTCCTCTGCTTTTCTCCAATCGTGAAAAACTTCTCCTTCTGTTACAGGTTGGCCACCACCTGTGTCCACCTGACTGCAAGATGACTGTTGACTGTCGGCCAAGGACGTTTCATTCTCTTCCTGCACTTCTTGTAACTCCCTGCCCGCAGCCCCATACTGTAAACTCTTAAGTCCATTCCCGTCGATTGAACTGAAAGGGATGTCGTCATCTGGCCGAGATCCTCTTCTCGGGAGTGGATACGTCAGTGACCTCGATCCAGGAGTTTTGTGCGCCATGTCAGATATCTCAGTATTCTTGTTAACAATGGGAATCTTTGATAAGCCTGTAGTCACATAGCCTTCGTCTGACCCCACGGCAGAATCAACAGATGGTGTGGACCCCCCTGGTTCTTCCGTGCAAACTGCCGGAATATCAGGTACCTTCTTGCGCGGCAAGGTTAGCGACCCCCCAGCGATCACAGATGTGGCAGACAGTGGAAGAGCAGTTGTGCCCGCAGTCGGGCTCGGAAAACATGAAAAGGGGCTAATTTTTGTACTACTGCGAATGTACTTGCCGTCAGCTGACGAAAAGTCCACTTGAGAAAAAGACGCGCTGCGGAAAGGAATAGTGCGTTGTGCGTAGGATCCGACGATAGGTCGCGATTCCGGTTTGTTAAGTCTTATGGTAACACATTCGAAAATGTCATCGTCCTTCATAGTGGCACTGCACTGGCCCACCGTATCGCCACCCCCAGCTATAGAAGTTTCCTTGATAACGACACCAGACTCGCTGGAACCACTGTCAAAAGGACCAACATTTCGATCAGCTGGGGCTTCACTGTGGCACTCAATAGCGGCAGGTGCAATTTGATGCTTAGAAGATGAACCGCCGCCCTTGAGTCGCTCAGTGAGTTCGCGCAAGCGCTCTGCCTTGTCACTACTTCGCGAGGCCGTCTTCTTCTTGGCTCTGCTTCCTCCCCCGCCTTCGCCTCCATGTTCCCCACCACCCCCACCGAAGCGGAATTTATGCAGACGGTCCAGGGTGTTCCTGCGTGTGTTGCTGCCGTCTTCCTCCTCAGCCAGATCGTCTCCGGTGCCGGCAACGGTGATGAGGTGACACGACTCGCTGTCAGAGGACGCAGAGCTGCAGAGTTTCAGGTACGCAGGTATATCAGGTTTGGGGCGAACCACGATCCGGCGGCGAGGCTGCATCCTCCTCACTCCTCCATCCTCGTGCTGCAAAGTGCTTCCACTGGCAGGCCCGCGGGCCAGCACGCCACTATTTATGCGGCTAAAGATACCGCCGCGTCTATTCATAGCTTCGAAGGGAAGCGGGATCCGGGAGGAAGAAGAGGAGGAACGCCACGGCAACTGAACGACGCCACAGCAGCACTCTTCGTCGTCGCGGTGCTGATGTTGGCGTATGTTGTTCATGGCGTCCCCACGAGATGGCACCTCTTCCCGCACGCCTGATATTGGTGTGTCACTTGTCGTGGTAGCAAACCGCACTCCGTACCGAATGTAGCCGGCGGAGAAGCCTCTGCAACAACAATCACACATAATGCATCGTTTCATACCCTAGAGTTCATTGAATTATGTTAAGTACGTTTGACCTCATACAATTAAGATAGAGCACATTTTCCCTAATTTAACGCAGGACACAACCATAAAATCTTAAATGGAATACATGCCTTTCATACAACAGCTCTACAAAATGTACGGTACGTCCAAACGCAGAGAACAGTGCTTCATTTGAATCTTTCAATGAAGAAAACTGCACTTCAATTTGAGCGCACACAAACATATTTCACAGTTTACTTTAAGACAGCATATAAAGTGGGAAATGTTGCAAACTACAGTGGGAAAAATGCGGCGTATTTTACACTCTGGTTTACTTGACTGTGTTTTTAATCGCTGTAGGTGTGTTACATAAAGTACCAGATCAAGAAGAATGAGGCACAAGGCATTCATGAACTATTTTAGTCAGTACTTGGATCTGTCTGGAGGTACTGAGAAAACAACGAGAAAACTCTGTGGAAATAGGTTTAACTCGAGGCGTAACAGGATAAGGTGAGTTCGGTTTGACCTTGGTCACGTACTCTGAACAGTCCTATAAAGGCTACACGTAACATCAGGACAGTACAATAGTAACAAACGACCGTAAGATATCATTTATTTTATTATTCTGTAGCAACGTTAGAATGAAACTGGAAGGTGTATAGGATCAGATCAGGTAAGTAGTTCAATTTTCACCGGTTTATTGTTAGTTTCCAAATGTTCATGTCATTACATATGTGACAAAGTTCCTACGCTGGTGATGCTATAGGCCTATTTCCGACAGATATACACCAATGATTCTCTTCTCTCTTCTAACCTGCAACGGGGCAGCACGTTCTTCCGAAAGGCTGGTACCTATCTACGAAACCACAAGGTCCAGCTCCAGCAGTCAGTTATCTATACTGCCTATGTACATGGCTCCACAAATGATCAGCCTTTGGTCTCCTAAGGTGCTTCACATGCGACACAAAAACAGCAGATAATAGCCTAACATAGGCTATATATATATATATATATATATATATATATATATATATCTTTCCTAAATTATACTGTTACATAAGGACGTGAAACATTCAGCAACTCGCTCTAAGGCTAAAGCATTGCCATTATATAATACATTACAGTAAATTTGACAGTCCGCACAGCTTATTCAACTAAACACGTAATGTCAATTTTAAGAGCAGGCGTACTTGCCATGTAGAAGGTGAAGGTGTTTTACATGCAGTGGGGCATGTTCTACGACCATTCCTGAGTGTACAGAATCTTTAAAACAAGGAAGTACGTTTGTGCAACCTATTTTAGACTACAAACACTCTTTCAAGAATACTGAAAAAAATGACAGATATATTCCAAGTTACCAACACAGGGAGGAACATAAATACCGACAGAAAAATATTACATCTGTAATATTTGTAAGAGAGCTAGCAACTAAATGCCTACATGCTACGTAAATCCCAGCCGCTATATTACACATTAAATTCTTTGTGCAACTTCAGATGCCATCTTTGTTCCCTCTTATAGAGCATTCTGTACACTTGGGAAAGGTAGTCGAACATGCCCCAATGCAAGCAAAACACCGACACATTCTACACAGCAAGTACGCCTGTTACTAAGACAGACAACAAATACTAATTATAACTTTGAGCATAATAGAATCTCTCAAATCCCAACGCGTGACGGTTAACGAATATAATATTACAAATGACACTGGTTGGTGCTGCAATACTGAAAACCACCAACCATCCCAGGTAACCGGAAGAATAAACATGCAAAGACGGAGAAAACGGCCTCGAATGTTAGCCATAAGGTAGTTAAGAACAAATAATAAGTAACAAAACCGACGGTCATAAAATAATGATTATTACCTATCTACGTTTAGAATATGGAACAAAACAAAATTTGATGAGGAGTAAAATAAGATTCTTTACATACAGGTAAGAAGTTTAACTCAACCTGCCAACAATTGCATAAACCGTATCCGTCACACCCTGCATGAACCGTCCCCATCACACTCTGCATAAACAGTACCCATCACACTCTGCATAAACAGTACCCATCACAAACATCACCAGACATAAAAAAAAACTGCAAAAGAAGTTTACGACAAGATATACTGCATACTGCAAAATTATATGCCAGTAGGGTGATACACGAATTATTACAGCAATGAGTAATGGAAATAATTTTATAAACGTTTCTTTCTTTCTATGGCGCAACAGCCAAAGCCTGGCCTAGGCCGCTTCACTGTTGTTATCTCTAGATCACAGACAATTACACACACATCCACACACCCCACAGGACTCCTCTGGACGAGTGATCAGCTCACCGTAGAGGCCGCTACCTACACAACACACAACACAAGAGATGACGGGACTCGAACCCGCGATCCCAGCAACCATGCAGCTTCAGATTTACGCCATAGTCCGCACGTCCACCGGGACCGCCCTTTCATAAAAGTACCTAAATAATAATAATAATAATAATAATAATAATACAGGATTTTGAAACATACTTTTACATTAATAATTTTGTTTCATATTGGTTTTCAAGGATCTCAAATTACAGACACCTAGTTACATTGGCAATGTAAATTTTCTACTTTTTGACATATAGAATTGCCAGTCTCACTATGGCGTTATGAGCTGAAAGACGTAGCTAGAAATACTCGAATAGAGAACAAATACGTAAGATGTGCCTGTAGTGTTAAGTTTACTATTGTGGACTGACTACATATTCGCTTAAACAGCACACTGGAACGCATCCAGTATAAACACAAACAATGCTTCGGAGTCTTCAGGGCCGAAGTGCTAACGAGATGGCACACAGAATAACATGCTGCCACCGTCTTCGGGCTAGATGCTTTCACATGGTCGTTATATTTTCTACCACACTACACGGCCACACTTTCCAGAAGACAATAATTTTAGGAAAATCGGTTAACTACGAGGTTCACAACTTGTATACCCCTCGCTTAATATTATTTACTTATTTATTGATTATTTACGGTGTACTTAGCCATGCTTTAACTCATTACCTCGGATTACGCAGTTTCATATTCGGGAAACTGCGGGTTCCAGTCGCAACCTCCATGCCGACTATCCTGACTAAACTCTTAACAGTTTTACTCAGTCCCTCCCGGCAAGTTCTGGTATAATACCTGAAATTCGGTCACGACCGCTTCCTGCCACATGCATGTATTTTATATTCATCATTCACAATCATCTTACCACTTGAAGCCATATATCCTCACCGACTGAAGGAGTTGATAAATGAGACAAGATTATCTAAACAGAACAGAAAGAAGATGGGTCAAATTTTGGAGTTACTGTATTCTAAAATTCAACGGTGCATGTCACGAAGTTAGGTACCTTAGGAGAGATACTACGTATTTTACCACTCAGCTGGCTTCACAGCAGGGAAGTATTACACTTTTCCATTTTCATGGAGGCAGTTGGGATCAGAATTGAAGCATCTGTCTGTTGTTAATGACGGTATAACTAGTTTATGTGAGAGTACAGGATGTCAGCCCTGCACCAACACTGATTTCTGTGTCAGAGTACAGAATGTCAGTCTTGTAACGACACCAATTTGTGTATCAGAATGCAGGATATCAGCACTGCAAAACACTGATTTGTCTGTCAAAGTGCAGGATGTCAGCCCTGCAAAACACTGATTTGTGTACCAGAGTGCAGGACCTCAGCCCTGCATCAACAGTAATATCTGTGTCAGAGTACAGGGTGTCAGCCCTGCACCTACACTGACTTGTGTCAAAGTGCAGGTGTCAACCATGCACCAACATTAATTTGTGTACCAGAGTGCAGGATCTCAGACCTGCGCCAACACTAATTTCTGTGTCAGAGTACAGAATGTCAGCCCTGCACCAACACTAATACGTGTGTCAAATTGCAGGTAACAGCCCATTACCAACACTTATTTGTGTACCAGAGTGCAGGATCTCAACCCTGCACCAACACTAATTTCTGTGTCCGAGTAGCCTACAGAATGTCAGTCCTGTACCAACACTTATTTGTGTACCAGTGTGCAGGATCTCAACCCTGCACCAACACTAATTTCTGTGTCAGAGTACAGTATGTCAGCTCTGCAAAACACTGATCTCTGTGTTAGGGTACAGGATGTCAGCCCTGCAAAACACTGATTTCTGTGTCACGGTACAGGATGTCAGCCCTGCAAAACAATGATTTCTGTATCAGGGTACAGGATGTCAGCCCTGCAAAACACTGATTTCTGTGTCAGGGTACAGGATGTCAGCCCTGCAAAACACTGATTTCTGTGTCACGGTACAGGATGTCAGCCCTGCAAAACACTGATTTCTGTGTCAGGGTACAGGATGTCAGCCCTGCAAAACACTGATTTCTGTGTCAGGGTACAGGATGTCAGCCCTACAAAACACTGATTTCTGTGTCACGGTACAGGATGTCAGCCCTGCAAAACACTGATTTCTGTGTCAGGGTACAGAATGTCAGCCCTGCAAAACACTGATTTCTGTGTCAGGGTACAGGATGTCAGCCCTGCAAAACACTGATTTCTGTGTCAGGGTACAGGATGTCAGCCCTGCAAAACCCCGATTTCTGTGTCAGAGTACAGAATGTCAGCCCTACAAAACACTGATTTGTGTGTCAAAGTGCATGTGTCAGCCCTGCACCAACATTAATTTGTGTACGTACCAGATTGCAGGATCTCAGGCCTGCACCAATAGTAAACTGTCTGTCAGAGTGTTGGTGTCAGCCCTCTACAACAACTAATTTGTGTGTCATGAGTACAAAATGTCTGCCCTGCACCAACACTAATCCGTGTCAGAGTGCAGGATATCAGCCATACACAAACACTAATTCGTGTGTCAGAGTGCATAATATCAACGCTGCAAAAACACTAATTTGTGTTTCTGTGAATCCGTGCATTAATCAAATGAATATAATATTAATCCACCAAATGCAAAGTAGTGTTTTTTAAGCAAGACATCCCCGTTGTATCTGAATATGCGACGGAAGATAGTAATTTTAAGAATAACACCGGAAAGCCGTCATATAGATACGGAGTATGAGAAGAGGGGCCTCACAGAAATATAAAACACCCAGTAGTTAGAACAAAAATAGCAAGCTCTGCGTTAAGTAATTTCCTCGTTTCTACTTTTTCTTCAAAAAAATTCCCCTGAGGGTAAAAACACAACCGCAACAAAATCATCAGGTTAAATATGTAAACTGTAAAATATAGTTAACATGCAGCAATTTAAGATTGCTGGCTTAATGCTGAAGTTCGTGTTATCGGGGACATTTACTTGGAAAGCGGACACTTGGAACACCCAGATGGGAGGATAATATGCAAATATGGTGAAGGTGTGAACCAGATTAAAATGAGTCTAAATGTGCCTGAAAAGGTGTGCAAAATCATGACCATTTTACTGGACACTGGCCACCGTCGTGTGTTTTGATTTCTGAGTCCATACCGAGATGAATGCCATCCGTGGGTGAAGCTGACGGATTCTGAACATCGTATTAAAAGTATCAGGTGTTAGAAACAACTATTTTCGGGGCTCACATACTAGTAATTCACATGTCGTATAAGTCACATAAATGTTGTCCCTGTGCACGACACTAAAGTCTATGCGGCAGTGAAAGTACAGCTCAAATCATTATAAAGCTCGGACCTAGATGGAGGTTAGTGGTCAGCTTAATGTTCCGGCCGCTTTACCCCCAACAAAGGGCCCCGGTACCCTTGGAACACAAGGCTGGCTGGACCCCAGAACCACCCTGGTCACTTCTAAGTCCAAAGAATCGCTTGCCCCTCCCGGCGATCGAAACACAATTCCTCGGACGCCCAGCCTGTAGCTTAGTCTACCAAGTGGCATATAAAAATGCTTGTATGTTTTTCTTTTTTGCAAATAAATTTCTATCTGCAGTCACATTCGGACGAGAAATCTTCAATTCAGAAATATCAAAAAACAAAAAACCACAGAAAAGTAACACACCTGCTTGCTACGCATTTCCAGCCTCGCCATCCCAACGTAAATTACTTTTGAAACAATCAGATGAACAATATTCATGCGAACACAACATAAGCAAGAAATAAAGACAGGCCGATATAACAATTGTAACTGGTATATGTGGTCTGCACATCAACGCCAACCTGCCCAACTTCCCACTCACTCCTCTACCAGCGAATATGGATATCCAACCGAAGCACAGTGTTCACCTTCACTTTGCCATGTTAACCTTGCCACACGTTGCGGAGAAGTCATTAACACTAACAGGTCGGTAGCCAAAGGAGTGCAAGTGGCCGGATGCACCCACTACGGATCTACAAAATAGCAAAGACAAATATGTTGATCAACCCGCTAAAAAACGTGCGACGCCCTTCTTCATCCACGTCTTGCCTGTGTTGAACCACCGTAGTTGGAAAGAACTCATTTTCAAACATGTATGTATATGCAATATATTCTGTGAAATGTTATAAAGCGCAATATATAATTAAGATGTTCATTTCGCGGACCTGGCAGAGGCGCCTTTTACGCTTATGTATACATAATATATATTCACATTATATACGTATTTAAATGTATGTATGTATATGCGCCCGCACTGGAATCCGCTGCACCTACCGTGTTCATGGCCTGGCTACTGGCCTGAATGCTAATCCAGGGTTGTCTTAAAAAAATGCAGTCATATTCTTGTCTTTGATTAATGGATATTTGCACTGTGGTTCAGAACTGCCACCAGATATAACTGTTTTACCTCAAACTCTCCCACAGTCGGTCCCAAGCCGACTGAAAAAGGAGGATGGAAAGGCATACACCTCATCAAAAACCCAGGGTCAGTTGGCCTGGCTCTAAATACCCGACAATGGGCTCCTACCGGAGTTTACGAGAAGCCGGATCGAAGGGACTTCAAAGACACAGAGAAGGCAATAATGCCATATTGGGTAGATAACCCGAAAAATTATGTCTCTGGCCCTGCAGGTTGGTGGTTCTATGGAAGGCTGCACCCAAACAGGTAAAAGAATCGTTATTCATTATCCCCGCAGGAAGTGCCGGACGGATAATAAACTAATGACGAAAACAGTAGTTTGAAATTCAGAGGTAAATTCTACTGTCTAGAGATGGATAACAATTCTGTGCACAGAGTTGGGGGATAAACAAAAAATGAGAGGATCTGACGTGATTGTGAAAGTTGCTTTCGAAATCGTAACTAATTAACTCCATGGAGAACAGTCCTTCGTATCTAATAATTCCTCAGCTAGTCTTGAGATCGTCCACAGTTATATGAAACCTGGAGGTTTATTACCGCATTCACAAGAGCCCGCGAACTGTCCATATCTTGAGGCAGAGCAATGCAGTCCATGCCCCCCAACCAACTTCCTCAAGCTCCATCTTAATACTCGTATTATCCTCCCATTTAGGCCTAGGTCTTCCAATTTCTCTCTTTTCTTCAGGTTTCCCCACCAAATTACTGTACGCACCTCTCGTCTCTCCCATACTTGTAACACGCAACACCCATCTCATTCTTCTTGATTTTATCACCCGAAGAGTATTGTTTTGAGCCCTATGCACAATATACAAAAGAACCAAACAGAAAACAATGACGAACAGGAATGAGGAAATTGCATTAATAAAAACTGGCGACAAACAAGTACATATGAGGTTTCTTAATAGACTGCCAAAGAAGATCCAGATAAAACTGAATATAAAAGGATACGTACAACAATGAAGGCAGGAAAAGATGGGACTTTTACATGTACGTTAGGATCACTGAATTCTACATTCGCGGAGCTCAAACTAAGGCACGTAAATTAATGCTGCACTTGAATATAGAGGAACAAGACAAATCCCACGTTATTAACACTCCTTAAGACAAAAGATCAAATAATTACAAGGGCTTATTAAGTCGACCCCACATTAATCAGAGTTCAGTTACGGGGGAAATAGAAAGTTTACATATTGATCCTACTAAGTGGGACGAAACGAATTACATTCTTACAACAAAGAAAAGAAAGGAGCCAAGCTCTGATGGGCCTCTTAGACCACTTAAATATGCTTCGCAGAACATTAAATCAAAACTTTGTATTTTTCTGAACTGGTGCTGGTCGACATACACTCGTAGAATCCCTATGTACATAAAATTTGAGACAAAATAATTTCAAGGTCCCTGAAAGCGTAGGTAAAGCCTCTGGGCCATGCTACACGAGTGTCCGTACTGCCGCGTTTGGCGAAAACAGTCGAGCGGTCAGCGTTTTTAAGACATCGGGAGGCCTGTGACCGCTGGCGGCAGAAGACCAACCGAACTACAGGCGCGTTCAAAGCGCAGCTGTAACTACCTAGGGTAGCCTACTCTGCCTGCAGTGTCACCAAAGATGTCAGATCGGTAAGAAGTTTTTCAGAATATTGTTCTTATGTACTGTTGTTGATGCGTATGCAGAAATGTTTAATTTTGAAAATTGTATTTGTAAAGAAGAAAAAGACTGCCACTTTGTATTATTACTATGAAATACTACTACAGTCGAGAACTAAAAGCCAAGTGTTGGAAGAAAACATGCGCAGAGACGAATGGAATGAAACGACAAATTAGTTTAAAAAAAGAGAGAGAAACGTATGCAAGTCACATGTATTTTCTTGTAGTGATAAGTAATACAATAATTCCAAAAAGCAAAATTTCACAAAACAATTGCCATAATTTCACAGTGAGCCACCGGATCGGGTCAGTGCTGATGAAATATACCGACAATAAGTCCCTCACTGTAATTCCAGGCGATCGCCCTCCTACAGCTGCTTCTTGTTCCACATCATCCATCACAAGTCAGAAAATCTTCGAACACAGCCGTATCATCTTCTCACAAAATTATGTGATATGAAATTGCTTTTAACTACACCGATAGCTGCACCGGGCAGAACCCATACGCTGGAGTGTTAAATTCGCCATTTATTGTTCAGTATGACAAGTGTACATTCAACAAACGTCTCAGTCTTGGTACTCTGCAACTGCAAAATTTGTGTTCTTTGCTTATGTTTTTCGATGGGTATGGGCGCATTAATAGTGTGACCCTATGACGGGAGGACAAATTACTCTGGTGTGCTGCCCATCAAATGTACCTCAGCAGTTTGTAAAATTCGTGACTTTATGTTACTGTTCTGCTATTTATAGTCGCATTTCTTCGTTAGGAGTGGCACTTCCTTTAGAAGCAAAGTTTCTCAATTGCCTTACAGATTTCTTATACTAGGAACGATAGTTCTCCTCGATGCGTGGAATTAAAATTCCACGTCTGTGTTACTCCATATCCTAAATAACTGAAACAAATGGCAATTATATAACATACCTAATCATATCATCCAAATACACATTTAATACCCATACTTATGAGTAACAGATAATTCACACACGCAGTTTAATTTCAGGAAAAGAACTACTACAAAAGTGGAAAGCTGTAGGGGAAAACTTCGTCAAAGACTTAAGTCAACAAAGCGAAACGACAAAATGGCAGCATACACTCAAGGTAAAACGCTTACATACTTTATCAGCCGGCGTTTTTGCTGCGTATTACATATCCCACCTCATGAAAATTAAACGGTCGATGAGACTGGTGGTTTAACAACGATGTGTAGAGTACCTCTTTAAGAAGAGCAGTGGTTTAACAGTAAATAAAATGTACAGTCATATTCTGAAAGTCGAACATGAGGGAAATCAATGGGAAGAGAAAAAAGAAAAGAAAATATTATATTAAAAACAACAGCCTAATTTGACAGTAGTTCCTAATGTGCGGTACCGCTGGTACCGCTGTATCTTCCTTGTAAGCTTCCGCCATGTAGTGGTGCGTTTGTGGCCTGGTAGCAAGTGCCTAATAACGACATTTGTAAGAATGGCTAGATTGTTCCAGTTACGAGCTTCGTCAAAGTTTTGGAGTATTTTTTCGTACGTTCTCCACTTCTGAAAGTTACTAATTTTAACTTAACCATTATTTAGATCTTAGTACTAGTTACAAAGATGTAATTGGTATTTCATGTATGCGATTTTTACAATGTGGTATTGCTAAAGGTTATGAATACCAATGGGGTATACCTTATTGGAAGATTTTGAAGAAAGTGCACAATAACCAACCGTGCGTTTGAACATACAGCCAGTCACTCAGACCACAGGGTTCAGTAACTTTCAATCAAACGAAGCCAGTTCTTCCAATCAATCTATTTTGGCACCTTCTGATTTTCCCACTGTCTTCTCTTCTCATGAAACAACACCGGCCACTTCAGCTACACAGACAGTGAAGGCTGCAAGTGTGAGTCAACTGTCTTCAATTTCAAAACAAGGCAAAAGTGATGTTAGATCTGCTAGACCTGGTTCAACAAACATCATAACTGTCTCTCTATTCAAGGTAGAGCAGGAGAAGAAAAGATGGGTGAAGTCTACTGACTCAGGCAAGCAACTAACTTGTCCTAAGTCCCTATGTGAAAAGCATGCTAAAAACAGAAGGAAAACAGCAAAAGAGAAACCCTTTATGGTGGAAAAAGTAGGCATATCAAACCCTTGGTGAAGACAGGAAGAAGTGAAGTGAAACCACCAATTTCGCCATGGAGCGAGTTAGGTGTTTCCTCAGGGTCAGAAGAAGATGATGGATTGGGGAAAGAAAGTAAGGATGAAGCTGATGCCGAATGTCTACGCTGTGCAGGTTTGTTCTCTGAAGACCACGACGGTGAAGAATTGGTTCGATACCAAAAATGTCCACAGTGGGCACACAATGTTTGTGCGAACTATCGGGAAAGGGCTTTTGTCTGTGACAGGTGTAAGAAATGACGGACATTTGTTATTAAAAACCTTACTTTTAACATTAAAACGTACAACTTCCTGTTTCTGGCCTCCCTAAACTGCTTTCGTGCTCTAAATGTGAGAAACCCTTGGTACCCCATAATTAGAGCTACCCCGTATTAGGTGTAGAGATATGTAGTTTCGTAAAATTGGTATTATCTCTATAATTACATTCATGAACTAATAACCAATGCGCTTAATGGAAGATTGATGAGTTTCAAAATGCATTAAAAGTTGTTTGCTTATTTAAACTGTATTATCGGTGTGATAAAAAAACACACACTACCCCACATTAAGAGACTTCACCCTGTAAGTAACATTCTTTCTGAGATCCTGGATTTGCAGAGGGAAGAAAGGCAAAGCGATCAGTTTGACAATAAATCCTTTCTTTTGTCACCTCTGCCACTGATGGCCATTTTCCCCTCTGACTTAGCGGTTGAGGCTGGTTATGAGATTACAGAGTGTTAGGAACATTTCTGCAGCTAGGCGAGCCTCCTCATCTGCAATTTCGCCTCGCCAGCACCTGCTTCTTCACAATTAAGTGTGATTACGAAAGTTTCAGATAGTCAGAAGATAAGTCTAACATCCTGGGCTCGTATCAGTTATAGATTTCTTGATTCTTAAATACGAATTTACATTTTTATCGTTGTACCGTGCATTTTGATATCCATAAAGTTCATACACCAACAAACGCACTTTTTATTAAATTTGACAAAGTTTTGAAATTTACATTAGGAATCAATTGGACTCGCTCCTGCATGTTTCGGTCTATGACCATCATCAGGAAACCTTCACTAGAGCCTAGCTAAAGTTATATTTAGGTTAAGATTCGGTAAAAACTACGTCGTTATATGTTATGTGGTGGTGTGGCAGCATGCCATAGGTATGTGTACTGTTCGCTGTGTTGAGTGCAAATCAACACAGCGAACAGTGCACATACCATACCTATGACATGCTGCCACACCACCGCATAACATACAACAACGTAGTTTTTACCGAATCTTAACCTAAATATAACCTTAGCTAGGCTCTAGTGAAGGCTTCTTGATAATGGTCGTAGACCGAAACATGTAGGAGCGAGTCTATGTGATTTTTAATGCAAATTTCAAAACCTTGACAAATGTAATAAAAAGTGCATTTGTTGGTGTATGAACTTTATACGAATTTATCTCAGTAATTAACCAACTTGATGAACAAAATTTTTGTTTTACAATAAGTTTATTTCATGCCTCTGCATGTTTCGAGCACATGTGCTCATCATCAGGAGGTCAAAATTGCATTATACAGCCTCTGGTATCATCACACTGAAATAAGTGAGTGGTCTAAAATTACTAAAATACAATTCTATAAATATGAGCAAATAGTAGTAAAATTTATGTGTGAATTTTTCGGGTATGATTACTGTGTATTACTTACTATAAACATGCTATGTCATGTAGAGGTTATGTTTATCCAGTTATTAAACTTATTAGAAAGGTACTATATCTATTTACATTTATGTTTGCTTAGTCTATCTAGTCATAAAATCGTATAAATTGCTGATTAGTTGTTGCATCTGTAAGGTTATGTTTGTCCGGTTGTTAGAATTGTTAAAAATACGATGTTTATTTACATTACCTATCTAAAAAAGTTGTGTTTATCTAGTTATTAAGATTTGCGGTGTCTATTTACCTTACATTAATTGTTGAATCTACAGAAAATGCAACTTGACTGTTGTTAAATAGATGTAAATAGACATAGTACCTTTCTAATAAGTTTAATAACTGGATAAACATAACCTCTACATGACATAGCGTGTTTATAGTAAGTAACACACAGTAATCACATCCGAAAAATTCACACATAAATTTTACTACTATTTGCTCATATTTATAGAATTGTATTTTAGTAATATTAAACCACTCACTTGTTTCAGTGTGATGATACCAGAGGCTGTGTAATGCAATTTTGACCTCCTGATGATGAGCACATGTGCTCGAAATATGTAGAGGCATGAAATA
>Ga0136643_10004195_pt1 | contig 19758 bp, 6 predicted proteins | sample TergutLab28metaG_FD_96883 | JGI IMG/M metagenome (GOLD analysis project Ga0136643, IMG submission 96883) | Labiotermes labralis P1 segment gut microbial communities from Petit-Saut dam, French Guiana - Lab288 P1 (version 3) (version 3) | ecosystem: Host-associated > Arthropoda: Insects >...
AGCTCATCAAACTGTAATTTGTAGCTCATCAAACTGTAATTTGTAGCTCATCAAACTGTAATTTGTAGCTCATCAAACTGTAATTTGTAGCTCATCAAACTGTAATTTGTAGCTCATCAAACTCCATTTTCAACATTTATTCATCTTTAACTGTTAGAAGTATGTGATATAAATTTCTGCAGGCCACCACAAGGCATTGTTGACCTTAGTACATTTATTTAAAATTAATGGTCCCAACATTTTCTTTCGTGTAATCAGTCACATTTCTTTTGAGACTAACCATATACTTTACAGGCTGCACACAATGGTGGCTAATATACAGATTATATTACAAGCAAAGACTGTGTTAAAAATATCAAGTTCACTCACCTGAACAAATCTGCTGAATGTCATTGAATCTATATCCAGGAGGACAGGTTTCTACTGGAGTTCTGACACATATGTATGAACCAATGGTATTCTGACAAGCACTGTTGCTTCCACAGTTGGCAACATTCTGTACACATTCATCAATATCTAACAAAAAATACATGAATCACACTAAATCACTTGTATAGAATTTATATTAAACACTTGCCCTATATGAATGTGTGACAGCATCTTTCATTTATTACTTCACATGAACAATTTGTAACCAGTCAAGCTGGGTCAGATAAAAGCCCCCAGCTAAAGACACTGTGCTGCCTGGTCAGGTCTACAGCATAGCTCACGTGGCTGCAACTAAGGAATTTAGATCCAGGGTGAAGGGAAGTTTAGTTGAGCAAAACAGAAGAAACTTGGAGACAGCCTGCTCCACTGAAACTACATTCACCACACGTTTCCACATTGCCACTCAGGACTGAACCTGAAGTTTGAGAGTAAGTTCCTTGCTGTTCCAGGTACTGTATGGTCAAGACAGATCCTCCTCTATCAACAAAACAGGGTATTTTGAACAACATATGACATTTACCAGCATAACAAAGTATCTCAGCAGCACATTCTGATTTTATTTAATTTTAATCCTTATTTCATGATTACTATTATTATTCCACTATATAGAACACTAACCAACTTACTAAAATCTACATTCACTCTTAGCGAAGGGGAGGCCTCTTCCTAATCAACACACTTCATTTTTATGCATTTGTAAGACTACCTGACGATGGCTGCATAAAGCAAAATATAATGAATATATAATATTTAGTGTTGCGTTATTCAGACTCTATAATCGATATTGATTTGATAAACACAATGGGATGATGGTACCTCAATTAATGGTATTGTCTATTTTATTGTGTTGGAGCTCTATCACACAGAAATCCTGCAACCAAAAGGCCATTCCATGACAGCTGCCATGCTCAGGGGCACAATAAAAAGGAACAAATATATTATCACCACTGGCACAGAACTCCAAACAGACTTCATAGTAAGTCAATTTCCTTCCAATCTACATTACTTCCCCCAAGGTTTACTGTGACATCAAACTAAACCTTGGTTTCCAAGACTGGCCTTGTCCACTACATTTGAATATCAGACCAGCTAAACAAAAGAATTTCACTGTGAAAGCTTCCGTACAGTTCCATCTTAAGTATTACTGTCATTTTTACTTTGTCATCATCATCATCATCGTCGTCGTCGTCATCATCATCATCTGCTGCTGCTGCTGCTGCTGCACCAGCATGTAAGCCATTCCAGGTTTTTCTGTCCTTATGCTTGGTGGTTTCCATCTTCTTCTTTGTCAACCTATTTGTTCTGCTGGAGGGCAAGTGTTCGTACATTGCCTTGGGAATGGCGTATCATTCATTCTCAATAAATGTCTCACAGTATTTAACAAACGTTTCGTCTGCTTGCATCTAGCATCTAGAGTACTGTCATTTGCTGTATATATCTAGTTCTTCTATTATTTGCTCATTGGTTTCATGGTCATATAATGTGTATCCTGCAACTGACTTGAAAACTTTTAAACTGATATCTCAGTTCTTCTTTCTTGCTGTTTTAGTAAAAGTCCAGTTCCCTTAGTCACATAGGACTATTGATACTGCCACTACTTATATTATTTTGTGTTTCCTTATTATTTGTTTTAAATGTGTCAAATTGTCCTGCATAATATATTAAAACATTTGTAGCTTATTATATACAACAATATTACCATGTATAGAATACTCTACATCTGAGGTAGATTAGTTCTTTTATTTGATCAGTTACTTTGTTTTCAATAATAATTTTTGCTCTAATATTCACTTTCTTTATATGCTAATACACTTCTATTTTAACAGAAAAGAATTTTAAAGCTGTGTTCTTTACAATCAATATTTAATACATATATGATGCCTGCTGGTGGTCATCTTCTGTTTTAACAATTACCTGATTGCCAATAAAATAAAATAAAATAAAAAATAATATTAAAAATACCCTGACAAATTTTGATGTGACTCCTTAATTTATTCTGCCACCGTCTTAAAACATTATCCATATAGCATACATATTAAAATATGGTGGATGATAAACTTTTCCTTTTATAATGCAACTTTTGTATCCATGCATGTGATTTCTACCACTGCCATTAAAAGCTGTAGAAAACATTTCCTAGTCAATAATTACCACAGTTTACCCCCGTCCTGCACCAGATTTATGCAGTCCATGACCCTCATCATATTTCTTGAAGATCCACATTAATATTGTCCTGCCATATATGTCTAGGTCTTCCAAGTGGTTTCTTCACTTAGTTCCCCACCAAAACACTGCATGCACCTCTCCTCTTCCCCATATCAGCAACATACCCTGGCCATCACATTCTTTTTGATTTTATCACCCAAATAATACTTGCTGAGGAATACATGTCGTGAAACTTCTCATTAGGCAGTCTTCTCCATTGCCCTGTGACTTCATTCCACTTAGGCCCAACTTTCTTCCTCAGCACTCCATTCTTGAACACCTTGCCTTGTTTCCTCCACTCTTATTTGACTGACCAAGTTTCACACCCACATAAAACAACAGACAAAATTATAGTACTGTGTACTTCAATCTTCATATTTTTCAACAGACAACTGGAAGACTGGAAGAAACACTTCTGCACCAAATGGTAGCAGGTATACCCCATGTTCAATTAGCTCTTGACTTCTTCATGAATGCAATTTTGATTTCTTAGGGTTTTTTCCAAATATTCATCTCTGTTCACAATCACAGTAATAATACAAAATGATAAAGTAATAATATAAAATAATAAAGTAGCAATATAAAATAATTCATGCTGGTTACTAAAAAAGGCCTGGTTTACAACTACATGGACATTACAGCATTTACATTAAAAAATAAATATAAATTGTTACACTTCTCTTTATTGTTTGAATTTAATACATCCTCATTTCTATGCTGATTACAGACAGTCTGTTCACAAACTTAATCCAGATGGTATTCCTACTAATAATACTGATTAAGTAATATTTTCAAAGACTGCAGACACCCCAGTATATTCTGTACTATGCGAGTGCTCTTTGAGATGTGTAAGTTTCCTCTGTAATTAAAATCCGAATATCATTTCTAATTTGTTCACATATTACAAAAAACTAATGCCACACACCTCACAATGCTGAACAGGAAATCTGTTAATCAGTTCAAGAGCTAGGGATCCTTTAAATTCAAGTGACTGGGACCTAAACACTGTGTGTAGTTCTGACAGAATTGGTGACTACTCTGAGAATTTACATAACTACACACTAAAAATATTAAATTCTTATTATTACAGCTATTTACAGGCACTATGTTTTAATTTTGGTAATGTGACGATAATGTTTTTGAAGGAGGAGTGTGGTAACAAGCAATAATCACGAATGGACATATATATATATATTTGTACAATAAGATAAACTTTCACTCACCATCACATACTTGGGACTTCAAATTAAATTTATATCCTGATGGGCACTTTGCAGAACTATAGTCATTTGTTACTGATCCATCTGTAACACAAAACAAGCAACATTCTAAAGTACATTCCTCTCAGGTGTGAGAATGTACTGTCTCTTATATTAAAAATGTTATATTTACAAACTGCTTTATTCAAACATTAAAAATCACAAAATTTCCAGCATGCATAATCAATATTTCTTACAACAAACACACATAAAGCTGCACTGCAGAACCCCAACCGTCAGTTTTGTAATAGTGGGTCAATCATTACCTGTTCTTGTTGTGTAATGTCACTGTCATTACTTTTTATTTCTTATTTCTTTTCTCTTACCTAATATGAGTTCACTTCATTTAATACCTAATGTTGATTTCATATTAAACTGCTGCTAATCATACCAAGTAAACATACATCAGCATGTGTGCTAGACATTTAAATTATTTTACTGTTACTGAAACATGAATATATCATCTCAGATCATGGTACCTCTGTAACGTTTATGTCGCTAACAACGTAATGTTTAAAACACTCTCCACAAGAGTTTTAAATAATGCATGCCTTGTGTAAAATAATAATTAGTATATGTTAAATTGGATATGTGCCAATGATTTTCACCAATAAATTTCGCTGGGTGTAATATAAAAGTATGGCATGATAATAAAATTTCAACTGAAGATCTAGGAATACAGACGACATGACAGATCATGCTGCCTGTCAATCAGCTAATATATATCTGATAAACACTTGTTTTTAAGGTAACTGATGAACAAGACATGAAACCAAGGTTTCAATCAATATCTGCTGGAAATCTGAATAAACAGAATTACATAACTATAACACTTACAGAAATGTATATGCTAAAATGAATTAGAAAGGTGACATGACTACCTTCATCTCTCCGAGGAAGAAATGGCTTTGCAATTGAACCATCTGGATTTACACAAGAATAACTGCCAGGTTCATTACGACATGCTTGATCATCAGAATCACACACATAAATTCCCAAAGCACATTCATCAATATCTGTAAACCGAATTCATATTAAATAATATTCAGTGCTTTAATATGGCATAAATACTGCATTCTTTCTACAGACTAAACTAAACCATTTAAGTTACACTAAATACTGTGAATGAAACTGACTGCACTCAATACATTTAAAGACACAGAAACAACAAAATGGACCCTGGAACCATTTATAAAATTTGGACATAAAGATTCAGTTTCGAACAAAACCCTTAACGATGAATAAGTAAAAACATTTCAATAAAGTAAAATAGAAAAAAAAAAAAAAACCTTGAATGCACCTGACACTGCTGTTGTTTAAATGTTTCTCACTAGCATTCAAAATACTTTAAATATGCTATGACCTATCTAGTCAAAAATATTTCTTTCTTTTACTGATTCTAGTTACTAAGAAACACCTGAGCTTTCTGACATGTGTCCACATCACATGGGTGAAAGAATTAACTTTTCAGGTACAGGAAAGTCGATGAGGCTCAAGTGATAACACAGTTTAAAATTTCATTAAGGCCCATTCATTTGTTCTGGAGAAGTTACATGTGTACTCATAGATGCACCCCTTAACAAATTTTTTGCTGCATTAGATCCCCACTGCTCATTACGGCTTCTAGTAAGCAGTGGGGATCTAACAAACCGGGTTACTTTACACAAAGATTTTCACTGAGCATAAGGGACCTACTGCAAGGGATCACTTAACAACAAATTTGTTGAGTAATGTGCCTTGCCAACCCAACTACCCTAAAGATGGCATTTTTACATACATGGAATCATCTCCAAAACTATACTAATGGTAGTAATTTTCATACAATAGCAAGACATGATGTTTTGATGTAAACAGTCACTACAATGATGATGTGGAAGATGAGGTACAGTAATAAAAAATTACATTCATCAGTGTAAGGTGTGAATGACCTTCAGAGGAGCCCACAAATTGCCAGTACTAATTAAACTGAACGAAACTTAGGACTGATTTAACAACAGTCTTCCATAAATATTTGCAGATATGGAATGACATTCTAATTCCCAATGAGCAGCTTACAAACTGTTTTTGATCTATAATTCAGACAACACTGAGCAGGTCTAATCATACTTTATAACATACAGCAATATAGATTTATTATTATCATACTGCTTGACAGTAGGTGCAATGGATCTTTGTACAGTAAGTTACAGAACTTACCTGTACAGCTTCTTTTATCAGCTGCCAACTCATAACCTGGATGACAAGAACACTCAATTGCAATTCCTGTGTCCAGACACTTATGAGCACACGGATTGTTCATTTTGCACCTAACAAAACAAAAACAATATTATGTTTCAAAAAACACTGTCTTCTGGCATATAACACCACACAGTCTGGTAAAACCTTACCGATGTTTTGGAGCAGTGCTTCCCAAAGAGGGTTCTGCAGAACACTGGTACAGGCTCCATGTGAAATCGTGGGATACATAAAAATTCTAAAATAGTACAAAAAATTTCAAATAACCCTTGAAATATCATGGGAATTTCTACCCAGCAATTTGTAATACTGGAGTATTATCCATGCCCTATCAAATGCCTCTTTGTTGTTTGGTCTGTCAAAGCATTCACATGCAGGGGTTCCTTGGGATACAACAAAATTATTTTAGGGTTTCCTCTATAGAAGAAGGGTTTGGAAACACAGTTTGGAGACACATGCTGCTTACACCCTTCTTCCCAGCATCATGCCAGGTTGTTTTGGCCCTGAACCCTCCTGGTTCCACTGTCTCTCAATAACTCATGTACAGTGTTATGCCCTTTATTCCTGTCAACATGCGTTACAATGATTTCTACCTTGTGGCTTATTTTTTTATTTGAAGATGAGGTAACATTTTCCTCCAAAATATCAGTAACTTTCTTCCAGACTGCATCACATCACCATCCACAAGATTTCTGTAAGGTCACAACTGTAAGAACCTCAACCTTACACATATTTTGTTAGAACTGAGGTTCTCACATTAGTATTTATGAAGATTCAAATCATACTGGCCAAGATACTGTGTCAATGGGTAAAGAGTGACTGATGTTTTGGAGGAGCTTACTGCCTCCATCTTCAGGGTCAGTTAGTCCCACTATCAGATCCTGCAGATGGAAGCAATAAATTGTTCAGAAGCATTCAACACTACTTAAAAATTGGTATGGCAAAATATCTCACAGGACTTTAACCTTACATTTTACTGTTCATAACAATACTGAACTATATACCCATAACTCACACATCAATCTTTTAGTGCTCCAGTATCTTCAATACATACTGAACTGAAAGGCCAGTGTTTTTAAATGTTGGGTAAAACTGAATAATATATGTACGTATGTGGAAAATATTTTTGAATGGTAATTCGCTCACCACTCACACTGCAATCATGGTTTCTTGTTTATATTACTTCAGTAAGAGTATTGTATTAATTTAGATCAGAAGTTGTATTAATAAAAATGTCTGTCCTCATGCACCTACAATGAATTTAATCCGACAAAACTCTTTAATTCTTCTCTGTCCCATCTCAGCTACGTGCCTTTCCCATTACTCTCTAATAGATTTCAACATCCCAATTTATTAGGTGGCTTACTTAAACTACAATATTCAATGTTACATAACACATACATTATGGCACCTATTTACATTATCCTTCTTAGTTCTATCAACATTAGAACAACAGGTTTGAACTGTACCTGTTTGGTAAGTCATCATGTTGACATGATTTTCCATCTGCCATTAATGTAAATCCTTCACGGCATGAACAATAATAAGAGCCAGGAATGGGAACACAAATGTGAGCACACAGTTCCCCTGGCAGCAGGTCACACAGACTATCCAGAGCTAAAAATTGAACATTCCTAGTCTGATTATATACACAAATTCAGTATGACAGACCACAGACAACTAACAGTACTAAAGGAAATTCACAATACCCTCCACACACTTAAATCATCTTACAGTGTAGTGCGCTGAACATTTCCAAGACCAATGAAACAGTTTCTGTTGGACTACGAGGTGACTATAGAGTGGAGAATGACTGCTTAAGGTAAACACAGCCCTTCACACAACTGTCACCCTGATAAAAAAAATTGCCATCTATTTTCCATGAAGAACTATTAATCACTTGCTTCTGTGGTCAAAGCAGTCAGTCACCTGTGTCGATTATCTGTTCTAACTTCTATGGTGATACATGCTGTATGTATTTCTTGTTAAGTAATTTTGAAACAGGAAGAAAGTAATGTTATGAGAAATGTTTTTACTACACTATATTGACAGTATTCAGATTCAGTTCAATCAACAAATCCAAATATATTAAAGTCATACAAACAGCTATTTGAAACTTGAATCCTTTGTCAAAATAAACTAAAACATTTGACACCATAACCTCTTCTGAGACATCAAAAGAACAGCCAGTCTGACTTCAAATAAATCACCTAGCTGAATGTCTTTAAAATGCCCATTTTTTTTTTGGTTCCATGAAAATCCTTAAATTTCCATCCTTACATATTATCACTGGTGGAATGCCATCAATGATGTCCAGTTTCATGACTTAAATTTTCAATTATTTTATAATATTCACAGTGGTGCACCTGACCTACTTCATAACGGATTAAGCCTGGTTTTGTCTGAATGATGCCATAAACTAACATTACACAGGTCATGGAATTCACTATGACCAGAAAGTTTCTGGATGATATACTGTAAATGTGAGTTCCCATCTTCTTTTATATCACAATACATGAAGCAAGAAAAAAGATATTTTGGAGCAAGAATAATAAATTGGAGTGTTCCACATTCTTCCACCAGGCCAATTCACTTACATATGCCACAGACAATTCAACACATGCTATATGAAATGTGCACAGTGAACAAATATTATCAGACTGTGTACATGACGAAGATTCAAATCTTCTGGTTTGTTACATAATCTTGACTGATAAACAGTTACTGGACGTTGAAAACAATCTATCAGTGAACATGCCATAACGTCCCAGAAGAGTCAAATTTTCATCAACACTGCTGTGAGAACCTCAGCTATCACAGTATGTCCATCATGATACTTGAAGCTATGTGTGTGACTTAAAGTACAAAAGGAACATAACTGTCTTGTGAAATGTGACACTGTGTAATCTGGGCATCAAATCCCTGAATATGACATCTTCACAGAGTGCCATGTTAACCACATATCATATCAAGTACAAAATTTACACAAACTGGCTTTAAAAAGCATTATTCTGAAAATCATGAAAGACATAATCCTCACCTGGTGTTGGAAGGACAGTAGTTCTCTTTTCTGGATTAGAAATGGTCCCATTTGTAGAGATTGTACTTGGCAATGTGGTGGAAGGTTGTGCTTCCAGACAGCAAGCATGGTATGCTTCATCCCATGGAGGCCCAAATTCAAAATTTTGGAAAACACATGCTGTTCCCATGGAACCAGATATAAGTCCCAGTTTACAAGCTTCACAACAGTCCTGCAAATCAAAAAAATTTGTTCTTGTAAACATTCTACTGTTACTTCTCCATCTTGTTTTTATGTCTGAAGTTCTACACAATGGCAAATCCTGATTTGGACATCAGGTCTGCTGGAATAATACAGTGCTGTACTGAGTATCCTTCCTTTCAATAGGCTGAATTCAAAATCAGGATTCACCAGTGATTCTACAGTTTAATCCAATTAATTGAAATAGGGTTGAAAGGGCTTCAGAAACATAATTACCATGCTACAGAATCTGAATATCACTTATGGCTATTTGACTTAACATACACAACTCTAACCTGTCCATCTCCAACCTGCCACTGAAGTTCAGTTTTATTTACTGGTGGGAGGCAGGATTGTGAAGTGGGTATAATAACTGAGCTATGCACTGGGCGTTCAAGGAACTGTGGTTCGATTCATGGTAGGGGCAAGAGAATCAACTCTTCCCTGATGCACACCTAGTCTCCCACTGAATGGGAATTGGTGGCTCTTTCTCAGAAGATAAAAGAGCCAGGGTGTGAAGCTGACACTCATGCCACCCACCTCCCATCTAGTGTTCAGGTTATGAATCAGTGGAACTGTACCTCTCCTCTCCTCTTGCCTTCACTGCATGGACAGAGACTTCACTTACTGGTAGCTGGCCTAAACCAAAGAATTCCAATTTACTTGACACAAGTAGCAAATGCTCCAGTCTGGCTAATAATGTGCCCAAGAAAATGGTTTCTTTTCACCATTAAACAAAAGCTATTGCCTGCAATCAGGCGCATGTACTGAATACAGTACAGGGAAAGCATTTCTTAGTTTCATGTGTATCATGTCAGGGAACAATTCACATTGTGTGGTTTATTTCATAAAAAATATATAGCACCAGTTGTAGGATGACAGGTGAATGAAGAACTGGAAAGGATCTGTAAGGCAGCTGTAGTAACCTGAGGCACTATCCTGACTTTTGCATGTTAAGGACTGAGGAAAACCACAAAACACCTCAGGAGTGTCCCAACTGAGACTGAAACCAGGCATTTGCAGAATATAAGTTAAAAGTGTTACTACTGCACCAACCTTCTCAGTGGAAAGTGGGCAGATTCACTGTTTGACTTTAGATCAAGATGCCCTTCTAATTCTGCATAACCATTAAAAATAAAGAATATGACATTTAACAATGTCACATCCTGCAGTTGTATTTACGCATCATGTGACTTCTAGATCACTACTTACCATTGTTTAACACGCTTTACACAACTTGTCACCAAATTGTACAGTAGCCCACAAATGTATTTCTAGAATGATGGAAAAACAGGAAAATGTATTTGTGAATTTGTACAACAAATCAGACACGAGAAAACTCTGAAACTTATCTTTATTAAAGACTGTGAGAAAGAACAGTGTGAAACATTTTAGCAGGTAAGGATTAATTTCTTAAAAATCTCTTTACTTTGAATTCGGAGAATCACAGTAAAAGTACAAGACAATTTAATGATTTTTACCAGCCAATAACTAATTTTACTGAATATCAAAGGGGAGTACATTGCATGAGCATTAGGATTTTCAACAATCTTCCTTCATACATTAAAGATATATCCAATAATGTCAGGAAATTTGAAATTTACTTAAAACAATTCCTACATATACATTCTTGTTACTCCATAGAAGAATATTTTCAATATAAATCTATTATAAGTTGATAATGTGCCATTAAACGTCTTTCATAAGACGATATACTTAATACATAGTCCTAATAATCCATGATTGTCACTAAGTCTCACAAAAAAAAAATAACATTGTTATGTTAATGTTATTCATATGCATAAATTTGCTGTCTGTACTTGACTTGTTTCTCTGCTTGTTAACTATAGCCGTATCTTTTGTGCTTTTGTTGTTACACAGTGGTTTTGTCCTGTCTGTATTAAACATCATTCATGTACTTGACTTGGAATCTGTTTGATTCCAAATATTTATACAATGTATTACTCTTGACATGTTCTATATCCTATTTATTATTATTGTGGATTCATGGAATGTAAATAAGATATCATATCATATACCATATCACTATATAAACCAATTGTACCCCACTCACAGGACTTTTGATAAATTTCTAAATCACAAAAGATGGTCAAAATCAACTCGAGCTGAAAATAAGCTTTGTTGCACCTGAGAAATGGCATCTGGGATGATGTGATTCATTACAGGTGCATGTACGCACCCTTTTATTATGACTTAAACAATCTGCTAAAATGTTAGTGCTGGGATGGGCTTAGAGCTGGGTGACCAAGAAATTGTAGTTCAATTCCCAGGAGAAACAAGAGATTATTTCTCTTCTCCAAGGAGTTCACACAGGCTCTGGGACCTACTAATTCACCCATTCTATGAGTTCAAGTAGGCCCTTTTACAGGGGTAAAGTGGCCAGGAAATAGGCTGTCCACTTACCTCCATTTAATGCCAAGGCTAACATATGCAGAACTATATCATTCCCCAACAGACCCACTAGGCAAAGTGCTTACTTAAAGACATGGAAAACTTTATGTCTGCATTGTTTGGTAACAATTTGACTAACAATGCACAATAACATACTATCTGAATGGCAAATGAAGGTAATAAAATAATCTATTTCTGAAAGTCAGAATTCGGTTTTTGGATCTACGTCAGAATAGCGCCGTCACCGATCTTTCAACATGGCGGCCGGCGATTGACCAGAGTCGGTAGTTCAGCCGGCACACCATTGGGTATGCGAGACACGAGACACTTCACTCTGACACTAACACTACCTGACACCCCTAACCTTTGTCCGTCTCGAACGGACATAAGCACACTACACAAGCAATTACTTTAGGGCAGTGTTTGCCTGTCGTTCTGTACTTGGATGTTTCGAGTCTATGTCGTGTCAGTCAGTTCAGCGTTGTACATGAGTGGATGCTTGGAAGAGTTGGCGAAGAATGAAGAAAGTACGGGAAACGGAGAAAGACAGAGAGAGAGAGAAGGGGGGGGGGCAAAGTGCCAAATATTTCCATTTTGTGTCCATCTGGCAGCAATTTGGGATATTAATGACCGGTCAGTCTCGATGGATCAGTCGCGTCGAAAACTCCACCATTCCCCTGACGGCACTGTTCTCATGTAGTGAGCAGTTTTTCAGCAGTATGTATACTATTTTGTTTATAATATCTCCCATGGTATGATTAATCATAATTTTCTCATGTGTTCAGTTGATGGACCCAAATACTCAACCCAAGCACCAACATTACACATAATTTTATCAATGCCCACACATAAGCTGCAGTATCATCAGCATCACCAACATGCACACATGTTCCATATAACAGTATCAGCTGGCTCTTATACGTGCCAAAGTACAAAATACAAACACAACCCACCATTTCAAATATAACTGAAGATACTTCAAGTCAATTAAATTATTTTACAGAAAAATTCACAAATTAGGAAAGTACAAAGGCAGTCTGTTTCTAAACTCCCATTCACATAACGCCACAGTTAAGTAACTGAACGGGTTTAATCAAAATAAGTGGGCATGTTGAAATATTACTGATAATACTTCAAAGCATTACACTAAGGGGCTGGAGGGATGTACTGACTAGTAAGGTACAAAATACCACCGTCGTACTGAATGTAATATTCCTTCTATGAACAAATTTCATTAACATATACACACATACAGACACCACGCACACTAGTGTTCAACACATAATCACCCCACCTCTTGACACATTTGTCTCAGCGTCAAAAGTGCATCAAACTCCGCGGTGATAGAACACACACGTGCATTTTAGCCTTCTGATCACCCACGCGTCACGTTCGTCATCAGTCATTGGCCAGGCACGGACCGATTGACGGGACCACAAGGCTAGAAGACCGGAGGTGCCGGGTATACCACGTGGAATCGCGTCGCTCATGCTGCAACACGTCTGGGATATGGGATAAAGAGAACGGTGAAACCAACATTGATCTTTCAAGCCCTCTTTGAACATCTCCTGTCACCCTGGACACCGCGTTGCAGTAAGGAAGAGCTTCCAATGTCTCGCCTCTGGGGAGGAAGTCCACCAGGACGCCTTTGGCATCCCAGAAGACCGTGGGAAATAATTTGCGGACAGAGTTGACTTCTAAACTTCTCTCTTTGGAGCGGAAACTGTGGGTTTCTGTACCGTAAGGATCCACGCCTGTCTTGTCTGTGACATGACGCACGCACGTTTCAGCGCCTACACGATCGCCAGTGAGTCGGTCCAGCAACGGCATGGGTTGGTTCGTACCGAATCAGAAGCTGCACCTATAAACCTCTCTGATCCATGCCCGTACTTCTATGTTGATAATCCGTGATGGTGTTCGCTTAGTCGCTTCGGGACACAGATCATAAATGCTTTGGGCCACTGTGTAGGACAGAGTGTCAGGGACAACTTCATACATTCTTGTTGGCGTAATTTTTATACGTCGATGTTATTGGTTTTCCCGTTCATGGGTCATCAGTCAGATCAACTCCACCACTTTGGCATCGTTTGCGTCACTCATTTCCTCCTCATCACAGTGATACTCTCTCCCAGTGCATTCGAGTCGGTGTTGGCGTGAGTGTCAGAATCGAATAAGACCTCGCACCTCCGTATTAGTCGACGTTTCCAGTCTCGCAGCCAGTGCCATTCTTTCACATAACTTTGACATACAACCACTATATGCAAACAGGCACCCGCACGCACAGATAATCTAATCTTGCACGTTTGCAACTGTGGCAAGCCCATCTCGCTGTTACAACAACCATCCCCCCCCCCCGTCTCATTTTAATTCTTACGAGCAGTACCTAATCGTACCTTATGGTGGGAACAGCTTTCCTACGTGATTGCAAAATAAACTGAATTTTTAATTTGTTATTTAACGACCTGTAAATTGCAGAGGTTATATAGCGTAGACTATAGACGAATGAAAGAACATGCAACACCGGTGGGATGATGCTGTCAGGGGGAGACCGAAGTGCTGGGAGAAAAACCTGCTTCAGTGTCACTCTGTCCAAATACAATTTTATGTCTTTTTAGGAGCTCTGTCAAGTATTAGCCTAATGATGACCCTTTAGGATCGAAACATATTGCTGTAAAAATTACCAACAATTAAGTTTTGGTAAAAATTTTTTATTCCTTTAACTAATTAAACGAGAACACAACGGGATGGCTAACTTTAAAACAAAATGCACATTGACTAGGGTGCTACAAAACCCGGGCCTCCGCGGTGATAGTCCTACGACTATCCGCCGGAGCCACGGCACGGCCCGTAACTAAACTTAAACATACTAACGCAACGTATAACACCCTAACCCAACCATACATGACCTAAACCGCAAAAATCATTCATTTTATTACCTAAAAAGGATAATGACAGCAGCGTTCTTATGTGTAAGGAATTTAAGTAACAAGAAGAAAAAGTTTTTGTGCTCAACAGCCAGGTCTAGCGGAATAATCCTCTGCAATATACTGATAATTAAAATTCGTTTCCGACGGCATTCAAAATTACATTTTAGTCACGACAGCGTGGACGGTGAACGCATCGACCTACAGTCATAAAAATGTTGCGTCTTTTCCATCGGGGACGGCAGCGTGAAGACAGAGTAATTGCCATGGACCGTGGCTGTCCGGTCTGCAGACCAGACAGCCACCTACACAGAGTGAAAATTACCAGCGTCGCATAGATACAGTAAGTTCTCTTGATGATGGACACACAGTTGCCCGAAACATGTAGAAAAGTTGAAATAAATAGACTGAGATGTAGTGTGTACCTAGTTGGCTTAATTTGAAAAAGATTATACAGGGATGCACGGTCAACAAAACATAAAAAAAAACATATAACATCTTCCCTCTTTCTAAAAATGGGACAACCCAAAAAATATCAATTTTACAGGAGAAGCAAGAAAGTGGCTCAGTTTTACACTTGAAAAATGCTGTGACTGGTAAGGTACACCCCACCTATACTGGTTATTCTTGCAGATGGAGTTGTCATCTTTTCACCTACCACAGAGGACCATTAGTTGAAAGGTTCGCTACACATAACTCAATTTATTTCAAAGTGGCAGTTAGCCTGTTTTTTTTAGGGGACAGGAGCAAGATGCAATTACAAAAGTTGCGTTTCAGAGCACCCAAGTTATTGACTTTTTAAGATGAAATTAGGCGTCAGTACACTCATGTTTCACGCATATTGAGGCACAATGTATAGATGAGATAAAAGATAAAATACATAAACCTACGAAATGTTATATGTACACACGTTTTTTAAAAATTTGCCAATCAGCTTTCATCGGATTGCGCAGGAGTCATGCAATTACAGGTCGTGTGAAATTTGTGTTTTTGACAGTTATGATACAAGAGCCTAAAATGAGCGACAAGATTTTCTACAAATGATATGTAATGGAAGTCTTTCGAGTTGTGGCCTTATGATCCCTGATGGTGGCAATTAGCCGAAACATGTTGGATATACGATTTATAACTACGTTTTTTAAAATATACTTTGTTGTTGTTCCTTCTATTATTATATTGTTGTACGCCGTCACAATGTGCTATAAAATTAACAGAACTTAACTGGCAATGGGGCTGGATCCTACATAAATTGGCTGGCTGAAGGGCAGTGGCGTAGCAAAAATCTTTGACCACATATGCGAAGTACACCGATGGGCCCTGTTGTTAACTTTAAGCTGCTTGCCCACTTTCAATAAAATTGTCATAAGCAGGCTCGTTTTCAAATCAACCTGTCTATCTCAAGCTTTTTTCTTTTCTTTTTGTGTGTTCTGACAAACATGCTGCGGGTCTCCCCCCCCCCCCCCGTTGGTGTCCAGTTAGTGTAAAAACAACAATTCAAAGTGAAGGGGTCGTGGGCCCCTATGTTTTGCATACTCTTGCTATATGGTTGCTAAGACAATGTTGAAGGGGTTTTGAGAAAGCTGCGCCGTGAATTCCGGAAGACTTGGTTCGCGCAGGTGAAGGCGGAAGGCTGAAATACAATCACGGATGACGTCAATTGTGTGTGTTCTGAAACGTGAGGGTTGTACTTACCTTACGGTATTCCCCTCCTGCGCTCGGCGCTATCACACAATCGGTGCCAGAGCGGGCAGTCCCCTTTCCGACCTCACACTGCTTGTCCCTTTAATCAGATAAAAGGCACTGCTGATGCAAACGTTTCTTCCTCTCATAGGATAGATACAAGTGTCCTTGAAAACATGAGAGTGTAAATCCTATCCAAAAGAGCAAATGTTACACCACGTCTGAAAACCTCACATTTATCAAAATTTACAGATACCCCAAAAACAGAATAGCAGACACAAGAGGAAACTACCAAATCTACATTCGACTGACTCACAAGAGTAAAAACACAGACGAAGCACATTCCACTACTTCATACTTATTTCGCTTAGGCCATTATGATCCGGTAATGAACTTGTCTACCTACAAGCACATCTTTCTTTAAATATATTCTTAAATTTGTTTGCTTTTAGCTTTTACATATGCACATTTATATGGTATATATATATACAAAAAAAAACACACACACATTTAAGGCATCTTGTGTTGATAACCCTTTTTAGACATATTCATAATTTGTTATTACATTTAGAGGTGGAGATCTCGCGCCTAGTGCAGTGTTAATAATCTTTTTAGCGTGATTAATGAGGGTCTGATAATGGTTTAATAAGCCGAAACATGTAGCGTATTTTATACTCTTTTGTATATTGTGTGCGACTGTTTTGAGCAAAAAAAAAAAAGTATATGGTAATTGGCTTTTCTAGTAATAACCAAAGGGTTAAGTGATTTTTTTAAATTTAACTTTTAAGAAGAAAAGCGGCTGTATATTATGTTGACTTTCTGTTGAGTCAGATAAATTGTGATGGTGATTATGAAAATATACAACAAATTGTGGAAAATACGAAATATCCAAGCCAGGATATCTCGGTTCGTAAAATTCGGGACAAGTAACTGCAGACAAGGGCTAACATTTCCTAGAAAAGGAAGGCATAACGGAGGTGGTCACTCCTCTTCATCCGAAAGTAGAAGAACGATACTTTTCCAGATGGTGCAGTATAAGTCATGCAGATATTCGACGATGTCTGCACAGTGAGTCAGCTGTAGAGAAAATTAATTAAACAGACGTTTTCATTGAGCAGAGTAATAAATAATCGTGATGATCTCCGGGCCTCTTAAGTCAGCTGGATTGCTGGTGTCAGAGTTACTTCGCTGTGGTCTGTCCTATTCTCACAAATGTGAATTATGCACCAATTACAAAACCTGTTGTAGGAAGAACACTTCATGTAGGACTTTGGCAACTTTTACGGTTTCCGATCGTCCGTAATTGTAAGGTAAGCTTTTTAAATCGGATCTGAAATACTGTAGTGGCTAGTCTACGGTCTGGAGGAGCTGTGCTCGATTCCGGAGGAGGAATATTTTTTCTTCTCCAAATCGTCCGGACCGGCCCTGTGGCCCGTCCGGCCTAGTATTCAATAGGTACCTGGGGTTCTTTCTCCGGGAATAAAGTAACGGGAGTGTAATGTTAACTATTTACCACCATCTAGTGCCAGAGTAAAGACTGAATGGCGCTATACCTCCAGTCCCCTTATTGGCCTTCGTGGCATAAACAGTGATCTCTTTACCTTTAACATTAGGCAATTTTAAATTCCGTTTTAATAAACAGTTTATAACTAAAGTGAACATATATGGAACAAAATATTTTCTGAACAAGTACCTGTTTCAGCTGAATGTCCTCTAGGTCCTTCATTTGATAGTTTAGTTAAACTATACTTCTGGCAGGAAAACGTTCTGAAGGCACTATTTCATATTTTGCAAGATTTAAGATTCTGTCAGTGGTCACACAATTATTTTACCAACCACTGCACATATATAAATTTATAAAATTTACACATTAAAACATTAAAAAATTAAAAACGCTCCGACATGTTTCGGTCCTAGGTCAATCATCAGGGAGCCATATCGTCCTTGCTAAAGTTACACTATTAAAAGTCATATTAATTTCACTATTCCGGTTGGGTACTGTGGCAGCATGCCGTGTTGTGTTGTGTTGCGAAGAGTGCCCTGTTACGGATGTGTGTTCCGTGTTTCGTTGCGTATCACGCAACGAAACACAGAACTGGAATAGTGAAATTAATATGACTTTTAATAGTGTAACTTTAGCAAGGACGATATAGCTCCCTGATGATTGTCCTAGGACCGAAACATGTCGGAGCGTTTTTAATTTTTTAATGTGTAAATTTTATAAATTTATATATGTGCAGTGGTTGGTAAAATAGTTGAGTGACTTGACAACATGCACGGTGTAACAACGAAAAAAAAAAAATCTCTCAGTAGAGTTGATAAGGACCCCTAGGATGTGACGTCGCGTCAGTTGGTAAACAGTTACGTTTCGAACGAGTTTGCTACCTCCATTTTTAGCGTAGCATTCGTCCAAGAAGAATTAAGATGAAGGCAACAAGCTCCTTCATAACGTCGGTAACTATTTACCTATCGACACAACGCCATATCCAAGAAGACGTCACTCCCTTCATTTTAAATTTTAACAAGAATAAACATTTTATTGTGAATTAAGAAACTGGATGGACGATGTCTGGTGCTGAAGGAACCCAAAAACCATAAGCATTAGAAAGGAGGTAGTAGAGAACTAATCTGCACTTTCAGACTGTGAGGTTTAGAGGTGTCCACCGTTTCCTGCAGTTAACATCACATATGCCTAACTATTTTTCCTGGAAACACATATTGACTTATTTACTGACTGGAGTTTTCTTTAATGCGGACCGAAAAGTAGGAACACATAACTAATATTTGCTTATTCTGCAACTTTTTTCAAATCAAATTTCTCATTAGAAAAGAAAAAATACATAATTTTCCATATAGTTATCCTGCATATTTATGAAATTTCTACAGTATGTTTTCAGGGACAGAATTCCTTTAGCATAGAATTCTGGGCTTTGCAAAAGGAACCACTGTGAGACCCTTATTACACTCTTCCGCATCAGTTCAACATCTGTGACCACCAGCATGCTTCTTTATAGGGCCGTAAACATGAAAGTCACTTAGTTCCAAGAACCCACACAGTACTACAGACCGCAATCTTGTGCAGAAATTTGGTTCGAACCAAGTGCCTTCATCATTGCCAAGTAAATGCCGGCAGTCCTTCTGATTTGCCGTTAACTTCGGACTTCATAGCCCTTCTTTCTATGAGAATATGACTGACCATTTCACGATTCCTCTTCCTAATTTCCGAGACTTATTGAAATGATCTCACGAATATGAACTATGAATACTAAATGCATAAGTAAGATAAATCTGATGTTTATTGGACCGTGCATCGTTGTGATAACTGAAGAATAAAGAACCAAATTGATGCCACTTA
>Ga0136643_10004197_pt1 | contig 19756 bp, 8 predicted proteins | sample TergutLab28metaG_FD_96883 | JGI IMG/M metagenome (GOLD analysis project Ga0136643, IMG submission 96883) | Labiotermes labralis P1 segment gut microbial communities from Petit-Saut dam, French Guiana - Lab288 P1 (version 3) (version 3) | ecosystem: Host-associated > Arthropoda: Insects >...
AAAAAAAATATATAGTTGTGTTCGACTGTAAGTGTTAACATACCTAACTCCTACTATTGTACAAAACACAACGGGCATGACGCACATTAGAATTAACATGTTTGGTACTTACACAAAATAATCTACCGTAGGAAGATACATCTAAGAAGGAGGGTTTTCCTTTTAGGAATTGTAACACATGTTTCTCTTACATAAACTGCAACTTTTTCTGTCCCTCTATCGTCGACCGTGTAATATTTACCCATGAAGATAAATGGCATATTCGCCCTGTCGCAATAGACCGCATATTTGTAGATCTTGCTTGTTGGCTAATAGTGTATCTATCTTAAAATTCGTAAAATATAAGGAGTTCATAAATTTATTAGGAATTGCACGAAATAACTTTATGAATATTCAGATGAAAATACATGGGATAATTTTAATAATTATTATATTAATTCTTTGAATAAAAATATAAATCCCAGAAAGAATAATATAAATTATTAATTAATTAATAAACATTAATTACCTTAAATTCATGCGGATAAAGTGACTTAAGTGCATACTAAAAACGAAATTCTTCTAAAAGAAATACGGTATGGTAACGAAGTTTCTAACTCACAGTGAGCGTGACCTTTGAAGATTGGACAGTTATATTGTGCCTAAATGTCGACTGCAAAGTACCATTCTAATCTGCGTAAATTCCCAAAAGAACACAAATCTCACTTTCACGGTGGTTATTAGTCGAATGACGTCTGTTTTGAAATTTGAACAACGTGTAAGATATTTAGTTATTTTCGACAATCTGGGGGGGAGGGGCGTACTGCCCCCACTTTCAGGGTGACTAAATACATCCTTCTGAACCTAACTTATTTACCCTGAATGTGGAAGTGTCCGTTATTCCGATACGTGAAACAGACTGAAGGCACAGTGCTGAGTAAAACCCAAAAGTCGGCCGTCAAAACAAGACTGCTAAATGATGTACAACATTTATACATTTGATTAAAACTAAAATATTAAAAATTTGTGAAACACGTACAAGAGTTTCGAAATGTTGCTGAGAGTGGCTGTAGAAGGAAGTGATAGGGCAGACGCAAACTGTTAGAAGTCAATCAATTTCCGCTGCTCGCATAGGAATGAAGAAATTCTGTAGGGCAAGTATCCACTGTGAGGGGAAATTTGTCGACCTGACAGTGGTCAATCAAGTTGCAGGACAAATACGTCGACTTATTGAAAAATTTCGTAATTTGTCAGCCAAATAACACATTTTCTATTCATTTTCGGATTTCGTTCAGCGTGGCAGAGGCCTATAGCACATAGGCCTACTGAGGAGGTCGACAGAAGAAGGCGTAGATGGAAGTATATAATAAAAATTTATCTTACAAGAATCTGGTGTGAAGGTGAAATTTTGTGTTGAGCTGCCTTGTAATAAAACGTCCAGTTAAATCAAAACAGAAATTGTTAGCTAGCAGGGTAACTGAGGGTTTGACATGGGAGAGAGGAATTATGGTCTTCTGGGACATGACGTCGTGTAGTTTGGTAAATTCATACAAAGGTTTTGGAAGAAAGTTTCTGGCTCGAATTTCAGGTTTCCTACTCCTCTACGCAGCAATGGAGAAGGCATCTCCCAGGATGCTGGGAGACATAACTTTATAACGGACTATACGATGACTCAACCACAAAGAACCTGATCTCCATTTTCACCACCATGACAGCCTCAAATATCACCTTCGTAGCGGATTTTTGATCTCGAATATACTACGTTTCAAAGAGTGCGTAGTTTAGATCCATAACATATCGCTCATTTGCGACAAGAGTGTTATAACTCAAAATCTGTCATTTTTGAGTTATTGGTATAGAAAGAAACGTTGGCAGACGCACTTTTAACGGTTATAGTGTCATAACGCAGCTCACAAAACTAGCCGCTGAAGAGCAGTTGTGTCGTCATTGCATTCATAGAAAAGTACAGCACTTCAAAACCTTTAATAGTTTCACTTGAAGAATAACTAATTTTGAGTTGTGACACTGTTGTCGCAAATGGGCGATATATACCCACGCTTGGTACTGAACAGAGTTTGCGGCCCCTGATATCGTGGGTGATCAAGCATGTGCAAACATAAGCTGACGAGAGTTTTGCCGTGAATTGGGGGTTGTTTGGAGTGGGAATGGGGTAAAAAAGGAGGGTGTTTTGTACTGGGGAGACGAAGAATCGTCCCGTTATAAAAGGCTGTCAACAGACTTTATCTAAGCAGGCCTAATACATGTGAGAAACTGCTCCAGTTTGCGTCTAAAATGAATGCGCACAAAGAAGCATCTGTCAGTCACGAGGTTTTACAGTAGGACTAGCTCAGTCAGGAAAGTGATTGGCTATGGGGTTAGAATCCGGGCAGAGGCACGAGGCTAGATCATCTTGAGCCCTACCAGCTTCATACCCAAAAAAATCTGGGACAAAACTCTCCCATGCATTAATCTGATCTCCAATTACTTTCAAGAACAAGAGTGTGTGGAGGTATACACACCCACTTGTGAATCTTCTTATCTTGCTGATTAATTTCGTACATGGAGAAACGTATTTTTATATTACGTACATACACATTTCGCCGTAAATATCAACATTTTCGAAAATTTGTCTCTTTGTGGAAGGTAGCACTGTATAAACACTTTTGTTACCCATAGGGCTAAATTACACAAGGGACGTTTTCCTGTGTACAGTTTTAAAATTTACCTCCCTTTTTAATGAAAATGTCCTAGGTATCCCGACTCCCAGCATGAAATACTCTGCTGTCTGTATACATTATCCAGAATGCATGGATCAATACGACATACATGTGAAGAATGCTCTATACAGGTTCATCTGTGAAATGCCTTCAACATCACGTATGGATAATCTCACTTGAAAGCTAACACACATAGTACGTAAATGGGATAATGCAAATTCCGGTTTCACAAAGGAATATGTCATGTACGAAGCACAGGGATGCATAAATACTGTGCCGCTCTGATGGACCCGAACATCTGTCGCTCTGCTTTGAGATATGCCTTGTATACACCAGATTAAAAAAATATATTTATTGGTCTCCGCTTAAAACAGAAAAAAATATAATTCAGTCATCATAAAACAAGGTCAATGCAAAATAATAATTTCCCGTGTTCGTGGAAGTATCTCGCCAGAAAGACGTATAGGGAAGTGGACATATATTTCCACGCCTTCTAACAAACATCTCGGTAGAATCATTAGCACGTCTTTTGAGAGCTCGGAAAGTTCTGGTGTCAAAAGCGGTGGTCTGCTTTAATCACTGGGTTTACTCCATGACCGTTTCTTCTACAAACTTCATCATTTGCTTATGATTCTACGTCGGCGCTATATACGTTCTGAGATATTGACAGTGTAGTCAAAGATAGACAGATAAAGAGACGGACAGACAAACAAATAAACAAACAAACAGTTAAATATGCAAACATTCTTAACCTCTTCAGTATTTGGAGTTGAGCGGTTGGTTTAGCGGCCTGACCGCTGTACCGTCAGAAAAGGAAGCCGGTATGAATAGGTGAGCAGTCTGGTTGGGTCACCGAGCCACTGCGCACACAGGGGTGAGATCTGTTCGCCGCGCCCGAAGCCTGACACTGTCCCGTGCGCAACGACGTCACTACGACGACAGACCCAACTCGAGAGTTGACGAATCGTGTAACAGAGTAGACACCGTAACAGAACTTCAAATAAAATACTTTATTCATCATTATCGCAAACCATGTTTCATTAAACGTTTACATTTCAGTATATAACTAGCTGACAAGCATTTTCACTGAAGGAACTATAGTGAAATAAGTAGTCAAGCGGAAAATACCCCTGCTTTGTGTTTGGTAGGTCCCAGGTTCAAAATGTTCAACGGAAATACAGCTGTTATTATTATTATAATTATTATTGCGTTGTTATGGTTGTTTTAACCGGTCTGTTCAGGCTAATCTCGAAATGGTATCTCCAGCTGGTCTACGACAGCTGCTGCCCACATCCATTGAAGTTCAGTTTTGATTTTATACTGTTGCTTAAAATATTTAAAAATTAAATTTAAAAAAATCATGGAACAGAGGAAGCAAGTTAAGAGATACAAAGTGTAAAGGTGAATAAAGATAGACCAACTTGATGTCACTTGCTTTTTTATTTCATTATTTAATGCTCAACGTGTTTCGGATGTTAATACGTCCATCCTCAGGAGCTTGCGACTTATTTGTTGAGTTATTTCATGGGGTGTATTGCTGTGGTTCGATGTGTGTTGGTGTTACGTTGTGGTCTGGCTGGGATGGTGTGGTGTCCGGATACAGACTGTATCCGGATACCACACCATCCCAGCCCAACATCAAGTTGGTCTGTCTTTATTCAACTATCAAGATGATGCACGGTCCAATAAACATAAGATTGTTAATAAGTATGACACAAATGTACGTCAGCACAATCTATTTATTCTATAGTATGGCTACATGTTTCGACTAGATGTTAGTCATCTTCAGGCCCCTACAATTACTAACTAATTACTAATGACTAACATCTAGTCGAAACATGTAGCCATACTATAGAATAAATAGAATGTGCTGACGTACATTTGTGTAATACTTATTGATTTTCAAGCACATCGTGATGCCTTCATTCAGAATAAGATTGTAAAGTTTAAATTAGACATATACAACTCTAAGATCAAGCTTGCAAGCTCTGTATTCCGTGACGGAGTACACACTGCACCAAGGCGAGCTTATATTTCAAGATTTCAGGCGGCTGCGTTGATACACACATGACTGCAGTTTAATTTGCTTTCACAAAAAAGTTCGGTCTTCCAAGCGCCGCTTTTCCCGAAAGTCATCAAAAGGAAGATGAAAAGACGTGATAAAACACATTTTTTTCTCACGAGTAAAATACGGCTTTCACTGCACCAATTTTCACGAAACTCACCCTTATCCATTACATTCTATGGACTTTTTACACCGAGTTTTATCCAAATCGAACGAAAATGTTGGAAATACAGAAAAAAATTGATTGACGCCTTTAATTAAAGAGTGGTTTTCCTTACATCCGTTTAAAAAAACTCAATTGACTGGAAAAGTGATTAATCAATGACATTAGGTAGGAGAGAGAGAGAGAGAAAGGGAGAGAGACGGGCGGACAGACGAACATGGTTTCCACGTAAGGCATTCTTCTTATGCTTATTAAACGCGTAAAGTGGAACTACTAATCACCTCCATGAAACTTTTTGAGAAACTAATATTTTTTCAACCATTCAATAAATTTCTATCATTTTATGGAACACGAAGTTTCATTGCCATATTTGCACCAGAATTTAACCGGTCCCTGTTGTCGCTAAGTGAATCCAATCCACTCCTTTCCATGTTGTTCCTTTAAGAACCATTCTAATTGTATCCTTCCTTCTACGTCTAGGTCTTGTAAGGCCTATCCTGCCCCTATTTTTTTTTACTAAACCATATATGTATTTTTATTCTCGCTCATGCGTTCCCACACACCGACCCTCTCATCGGTCTTTATTTTATATTTTTAATTTTTGGAAGGGATTAAAAACTCTGACAATCCACAGTTTTCATTCCTAGTGGCCTGGCATTACTACTCTCTTTCAGGTTTATTATTTGTCCCAGTTTCCTGCACTCGAAGGCAGTCAGTGTATGTCAGGTTATTATGAGAAAAGACGGATATAAAATAGAATATTTTGAAATTATAGTTACGATACAATTTACAGTTTCATAACCGATAAAACAAAATACAGTATTTCTTAAGGGACGGGAGGGAGAGAAATAGTGAAATCTGTGGTTCATCTGATATTTTAAATCTAAACCAAATAAATAGCACTATTAGTTGAAGAAAAAAAGACCAACTTGATATCACTAGCTATTTTATTTCACTTCTTATGTGTTCAATATGTTGCGGACATTAACATATCCATCATCAGGAGCTTGCGACTTTGTTGTTGAATTACCACATCGTTTCGTTGTGTTTTGGAGATTTGGTGCGGCTGGGTTTGAGTGGTATCCGTGTTGCAGGCTGAAGCACAAAACACTATATGTAACACGCATTAGCTTTTCCGAGGGTGTGTTTCTTTAGCTTGCCGAAAAATATCGTGGTGTTTTGAGCATTAAAGTATTAAATATTTCGACATTTCATGTACTGAGGACTCCATTCGATGTGCCTAAATATGCCGTTTTTTGTCACTCATGCAACTTGTTGTGAAACAAGGGATGTTCTAAAACAATTGGACTCTTTTGTATGAAGTTTGTATTTTCTTAAATCGAGTGTCTCCTTCACATCGAAACTATTTTGCTCTCCTAAAAAAGAGAAATAGCTTATGTAATTACAGTGCTACGTCTGTGGGCCTGTGTTCGCACCACTTAATCTTTTGAAACATGTGACTGATTTTCAAGAAATTTGATAAGAAATTTGTGTCTTTAAGGGTGACATCTTAATTGTTATGTTAATCCAGTTGTGAATAACTTGGCAGTAATGTAAAATTGTACTTAAGCGCTTATTGCCACGACGATGACTGTTACAGCGTTTGGAATTAGGCATATGAAATTGACTGGTGGAGAGACAAGCACAAACCTCATGTTGTGCATGAAATATTACTTACAAGACAACAACTGCAAACATGTCAACAGCTAGAACCTTTTAGTTTAAATTCTTTGTGCGTAAGTTATTCCCACCAACATAACAATCCTGTAACCATACCAATGATAATAAAAATAATAATAATTATTAATGCAGTATAAAACTGAGTTCTCCTTAGAACTCACTGTTATGAACGATTCTGAGAAGACTCCGTGTATAAAGCCTCATTATTAAGTACATTGTCAACAGTAATCTCCAGTTAACATTCCAGTGTGCGTTGCCATTTTGCTTAACGTCTTTGCACGTGAATTTGTGAAATGTGTTATATATTAGCATTTCTTCCTCGATGTTACGGTCTTCTACCTTTTTGGTACTAACAGACCCTTATGTAAGGACGAATGTTCTACAAATAGCTTAATCTGCCCCTGGAATCAAAACACATGTCGTTCCCACGTGATTGTATCCTGTCTGATTCGTAGCGAAAACGTCATTCATCTTCAAATGAAGAGCCTCGCCTCTAAACTAGTGGAAATGCATGTGACCAGATTGTCGTATTTGGGGAAAGATGGGACTATATCACTATGTTTTTATAAACACAACGTGGTTAGCTACAAAATTCGCAACAAAAATTGTCAATAACTTGAGGATTTACAAACAGAAAATACATTTTCAAAAGGATTTGGTGAACTTCGATGTTCGCCGGCACCGGCTGAGGTAAAGGATCTCCTCTTCACAGTTCCTTGTTTTACTCAGTCCTTCCCGGTAAATGCCCATTTAGTACAACAAATTAGTCCAAATCCTCTTCATTCCCCATCGTTCCAATGAAGTGTGCTTATATTCAAGAAATATTTTCAACAAAGGACACTGGAATGCCAACTCAATCACATCAACTACTTCGGTCATCTTATGTGTCTATTCAAAATTACTTGCTAAGAAACCCAACAAACATGCATAAAGACCGAAGAACAAGCCGTGTGTCAAGAGTAACAAATTGCAGATGAACAGATGCGATTCATTTATTCTGTAGAATATCTAATAGTTTTTCAGAGAGAAGGGCATACAAAACTGACATGCAAAGAAGTTTGTATTTTTATGTATTAAAAGTTTTCTTTTACAAAGGGAAGCATTTCCGAAATTTACTGATCTATTTTGGAATCTCAAGTAAAGCAGCCCAGCGCTACTTTGCTCCAGCTGTAGCAAAACTGACTTATGGGTGTGTCCATTCGAAATTTCTTCCGGAACACAAAGGTATATAATATTTTTGTACATTTCCTTAGTCCACTCAGACAACTTTAAGGACAGAACTTAAATTATAGCTTATAAGCTTCCGTTCACATAATTTTCCGTCCAATATTCACCGTGTTCCCGTCTTTCGACAGTTGAGCTACTGAAAACGCCATTAAGTAAGTTGCGAATGAATTTGTTCTTCGTGGGCTCCTTGACCACTCAAGATGAAGGCAATGTGTTACTTCGCAACGTCGGGAAATAGTAATACAACGTCATGGCGTCACATTTCAGATGACGCTGAAACTCCGAAACACTGCTATGAGAGACTCAGATGTGGGAGGCAGATAATGCTTTATATTCTCTAGGCTGATGCAAGGAATAAATCAGGTCGACAAATTTAACATAACTTCATCAAAGTTCATGGATGAATTTGCAAAGGATAACTTTGCTTGTCCGTCTGCTGTTTTACAGTTGGCGCATATAACGACCAAAAATACTGCTCTTCAATGTTAATTTCTTCATGTAAATGTGTTACCTCAGTGATGTTACAGAAGCCTAACCCGCATAGCATACCACAGACCCAGGAGCTCGTTTTGAGTCCCTCTAGTTCCATTACCAGGGTTTCATGTTGCTTTCCCAGTATTCTGACCTCGACAGCCATTAACGTTAAGGCAAGTCCTGGGGGACCTTCTGTGCAGTGGTTGCACCTTCGAATTCCACTTAGTACTTTGGTGTTTCTCAATGATATCCATAATGATCCATAAACACATTGAATCCTACCATGCAACAGCACAAGAACAGATGTTTTACTAATCAATAAAGAAATTCACAACACCAAAAGTATTATTTACGCTATCACTTGAAAGACGTCCAAAGGAGAGACGAAAGGCCTTTTAATAATGGGACGATATGTGTAAAGGTCTGCAGTCTAGGTTTTATTCAGTAACTGGACCTGGCTGCGCACTGCATGTCGCTGTCTATTCAGATAATGTCTAATGCGCTATAATTATGCTCAAAATCTAAGTCCGATTATGGACATATAAAGCGGTCTATATGAACGGTACTGTCTTTAGAGCGATATCATGAAGCGTGTAAACACGTGTGATGCGTTGCTTAATTTGAGGGCTACCAGGCAGTTGTATTTTGCCTTCTGTGCTTTTTTCTGGGCTGTAAGATTACTGTTATGTACGTAAAATGTAGAATAATTCTAAATGAGAAACTTCTACACCAGAAAGCGTCCAGCCCTGAATGTTTGTGCAGACTGTTAATTAACTTAGTTTTTTTAAAAATTCTACTATAAAGCTTTTTGATGCTCAAGCACAACATAGTGTGCAGTCACTGGTTAAAAGCTCCACAAAAATTTTACGTTTAGAAGATAAGACTTCTCTGGAAGGATAAGGTCATTTAAAGTAATGGTGGTGGTTGTGATGATGGTGGCTTGGTGTTGATGGTTGTAGTGGCGATGATGCTGGTGGTATTTTGGTGGTGTTGGTAATAGTAGTAGTAGTAGTAGTAGTAGTAGTGGTGGTGGTGGTAGTAGTAGTAGTGTGGTCTTAGTGGTAGTAATAGTAGTAGTAGTGGTGGTGGTGGTGGTAGTAATAGTAGTATTAGTGGTAGTAGTAGTAGTAGTAGTAGTGGTAGTAGTAGTAATAGTAGTAGTGGTAGTAGTAGTAGTAACAATAGCAGTAGCAACTTGGCAAATGGTCAAATTCCGGATATGTCTCCCTAGTTCTACTTAATTCAGACACGAAGTTTTGTATAATAAGCGATCTTCAGTTAACGTTGTTTTTATTAACGCTGGTGACAATCCATTGTAACGTGTTTGTGACATTTAAAAAAAAAGAATGAATACCCATCATACAACGCGTCTTGTGAAACTTGCCAAATATATGTCTGACAAGTAAGTCAAATATTAACATAATGTTGAATATTAACGTTATGTTCTATTGTATTGACGTTGTATTTTGGAGAATAAAAAGTAACAGGGGTTTTGTCATGGACTACATTGGTGTGTAGACGTGTACGTGTTCATGTATATAAATAACATGTGTATAAATTAGACAGTTTTCAATGTTGTAACGGTAATGAATGAATCGGTGTAACTAGACGTGTGGAATTTTGTATGATCATAAATTGCAAACGTACGTACGAATTCTGCGTGAAATATTGCTTTGCACGTAAAAGTAGAAATATAGCGATTGTGTGAAACTTTAATGTTATCAGTGGAAAATACACACACACACGAATATGTGTCACTAAATTTTACTGGCTGCTCGTTAGTTTGTAACTATTTGTGGCCTCAATGTTTCAGTAGAAGTACGAAATAACTATAGGGTACGTAAGTTCCTCACATTTACTGTGGCATTCGAATCTCATGGGAGACATTTTGCTGTATACATTGCTCTAAACGACCTCGATACTTTATCAACTGAGTCCCGATTTAACATTTTAGTTTCACAACTACATAACTAATTTAATATGTGGAAGATTTTTTAAAATGTAACTCTTACTTGGCAGTCAAGAATTTTCCCGAATTTCCCCCGGAATTTCGTTTCTCTCAATAAAAAGTCCCTCACTCTTCACTGTTCTAAGACAGGTAAATCCAGTCCATAACCTACCACTCTCTTTCTTTAAGATTCATTTAAGTCTGTCTTCTCATCTACACCCCATTTCCATTCCCATCCTGTTTTTTTCGTCGTAATGATGCTTGGCGAGGAATAAAAATTACGAAACTCAATTAACACGTTTGTATTAAGCATTTAGCGCTGTCTTATTCTGAGCGCTTAATTTGCAACAAGGCCATTCGTATGGTAATAAGTTTCCTATCCATAGAAGCTTCTTTGTAGTAAGCTCCATATTGTTCGATGTATCGATTTATACAAAGCAGTATGAAAGTACATGGCTGGTAGACCTAGGAATCCCCCAATGATGCAATGTAACTAACGAGACGTTTCCTCCACACTTTGACTTCCTCCTCTCACGTATTAACGGTGTGCCTACCTTTATTAGGTGCGTTTGCAAAATTTCCAAAAGCGACTATTATCTTCCGTCTGTCTTTCGTGGAACAACTCGGCTCCCAGTGGATGGATTTCCATAGAATTTGATATTTGAGAATTTTTCGAAAAGCAATGGAAAAAATTCAAGTTTCGTCGAAATCGAACAAGAATAACGGGTACTTTTCATGAAGACTAAAGTACATGTTTCATCATATCTCGCTCAGTTCTTCTAACAATGAGAAATGTGTCGGGAAAAAGTTGAAGAGAAAATCAAAACACTCGTTTCATGTTAAATAAATGTTTTTGAAAATCATGCTGTTTATGAGATAATGTGCAAAAATATTTCAGAGCCGGACAGGCCACAGAAGAATATATGGCCCATGCGGGCGTTGCATACTGGATATCTGAGGCTACAAACAAGCACTCAGAATATGTAATATTTAATGCTTTTCCACTGCGACGAAGGTTGTACGACCGCGCTTCATTGTTACGTTATACGTGTATTGCCTGTCTTGTTTACATAGCATTTAACAAGCACTGTTAATCGTGGTTATATCGGAACTCCTGTCCTATGCACAAGTTTCGTACTTTCTCCATGCTGTAATGGTCACTACGTGTTTGTATAGTGTGCTAATATTATTTAGCCTCGGTTTGTGATGTATACGAATCTACACCACAGAAAACGCTATAGATCATGTGGAAAATTTGAAATACACACGTCTTATACACTATGCTATGGAGTCACAAGCCACAATTTTCTGGAGATTCTGATACAGTTGCACTTTATGATGAACATGTAATATTTTGGGAATCAAGTTTACTTTGGTGAGGACCATCCTTCCTCTGATGGCTGGTACATCCGTTCAGAAAGCATGTTAAGGTAAAGTGAAAATAACCCGGTCATCACAAACACATTCAATTCAGATTCTGTGGATGCAAACTGCATTGAAATTGTTCCATAAAGCCATTAGAGAAACTTGGCCAGGGTGACTTGGAACTTTGCGCTCGCGTTGTAGCTGGCGTATAAAAGCTTAGCAAAATTTAACAACACAATTACTTTTGTTATAAACATGACATTCAGTAACACGAGTAAAATGGTAAGTACCTTGTTTTACCTCTCATTTAATTGTTAAAAGCAAGATAGCTGCTTCAAGGAAAGAGGAAAATATGGAACACAGAACAAGCCTGTGTAGGTAACTAATGACAGAAACCTGTGTGTACCATGCGAAACTGCCCACATGCTTCTCTCATTCTTCTAGCAACTGGCGTGAAAGGGGGCTACTGCGCGGCTGGGGGAGTCCTTTGGCCCATCTCACGAAAATTCTGGGCAGTGATTTTGATGTATCTCTCTGCAAATTAGCTATCTATCTGTCATGTACTTTCCAACTTCTGCACTATAATTAGATACAATAATTACAAAGATTTGTTACACCTCCTACACGATACGGTCTTTTACGTCCATATTCGGGGAGGTATTCAACAAATCCAAATAGAGTAACGGTTAGTTATGTCCCAGATCTGCAATAATTATTGCGAGGTAAGTGGCAAAAGATAATAATGGGTGTGGTGGGGAGACCTGATGATTGTAAACACAAAGTTGTCAGTGTGCTCTTACATTTAAATGTATATCCTAATTAATTAATCAGGAGGCTTCATTAATATGATAAGTGGCAACTAAAATCTTGTTGGATGTTATCATTTGTCGACTAGTAAATGTTACCAGAGGTTTGTAAAAACGTGCTGCCTTCTTCTTCAGGATATTTCCAGCTCTCACGGGAAACATTCCAAAAAAAAAAACTTGGCTCTTCAATCAGTACCGCTGTGAGAACCTCAAATCTCTCGATATTTAGGTTCTTCAACGACTCTGATACAACCGTTGGACGAAGTGTAAAATAAATAGGAAGGCCGAGATAAAGCGTATTTGAAATAAGACGACCGTAGGCTTGTAGAAGCTGAGGAAAATCACAAGTTAGGGCCATACCCGTAAGTCTAATAGTGAGACATAACAGCGAAGTAAACACAGACCTACGAAAACACCACTGTTCTATAAACGCCTCCCGTAAAAACACCGAAAATCAAAATGAAATTGCAGGTTAGAATGACGGTTCGTTTTCTTTCTTTTGGCTTTCTTCTCTCCTTCCGAGGGCTTATAAATTTATATTTTGGTTTATTCAACGGCGCTATTTTAACTCCACATGTCAAATGACACTGTGTTTACAAGAGAAAGGCTGGGCGGATTTTGAAAGTAGGTTACTTGTATGGTCGATTTGAGCAATCCAGGCTACGTACTGAAGAATGACAAACACGCATGCTGACGTCTAGCCAGAAGTCCGTCCTACATTTGATCTGACGCCAACTGTGGTGTCTGTTTTACCATTATTTCGTTTTAAAAAAGTACATATCTGTTTTAAGAACCGTTGGTTCTGTCTGTCCTTTGGACATACTTAATATGCAATTCATCTGAATTATCTTGAAAGATTCAGAACTTCCCTCACAGTAAACAAACTCATTCTCTACTATAAATGCCAACCTGGTAATTCTGTATAGGGAAATAATTGCTGCTATTTGTGGGCGTCACACAAAACACGTAAGTAGATTCCATGTGAAAATGCAGATTCCTTTTATGGTAATGCAGGTGGCACAGTATTGAAATTACTGTGCTTTAGAAGGTTAAAACTTTACGCATATGTCTGATAGTTTAAAGCACTGAATGGCTCCGTACCTCAGCCAACGCTATCCACATATTTCTATGGGCTATCACAATTTATTTTGTTTTAGAAAGATCTGGTCTATCATTTTTCATCATTTCGCCTTCCCTTTTTTGTGCCTCTTTTATACGGCACATATAGGCCCTAATCTAATGCAGGACGTGAATATCTGTTCGCACGTTCTACCCCGGAAACTATTGAATGTGTTTCAAAGGAATTTGGTATTGGCAGGTCAATGCCAGCAGCTGTCTGGTGGATTTTATTTTGGTCCGTATTTGTACAGCACTTAATTCCTTTTCATGAAACTCAGATCAAAATTGATAATAGTATCCTCAAAAACAGATAATTGCTAAAAGGAAAAGCTATATGACCCACATGTGAGGTAATGCTTTATAAACCCATTTAAAGCAACATCATGGAGGCAAACTCCTTTTCAGAAGAAAATCACTCGAGAAAGCAGGCTCAGGCGGTAATGAGACCGCCTTGAAGCTTGTAGCTATTTCAAATATCTTGTGTGTCACTGATTATCCTAAGTGCACTTGTTCTGATCTTCATTAGTGTCTCCAGTTCAAAATATTGGTGATACCTTAACTTGTAATTAATTCCTTCTCTCTGTGCCTAGTTTTCCAATTGGTATTTTCTCTTAATGTCACAAAATTTTGCAATTAATATTGACCGATAAACACAACCATACGTATCTAATGTGTTAGATTTTTATTCAGCACTGCTACATGTTTTGGCTTTCTACATCAGCCATCATCAGGTAGGCGTCGGTTCACAAAAAAATTAAAAAAGGGAGAGACCTCTCCTAACAAAGAGTGGTATAAATTTGTTAACATTGTGAAAGAGTGATAACCGTAATTCCGAAACAAAAGAATAGTAACATTAAAAATTTTACTAGAAACTGCTTTGTATAATCCAGTGTATCGGACTGAACATAAAATGTTATAAAATACAGTGAAATAAGACAAGATCAAAGACGATAAAATGAGTAACGGGAAAAGCCTTGGCAGGCTACGTACGTCAATGCAATAACAAACATAGTATACAGAATTAAGGTTAATTATCGCGTCTTGGCTTATAAATATTGCAGACCAGAAATTCTTTAGTTATATTCTCGAGAAAAGAGGAACGGCCTTCGGGACGCTTTTCTGCGTACAGTAAATAATTATTATTGTCCAATGAAGTGAGATTTAATATGGGCTAATTTGTGTGAATAAAAACAATATTAGACTGAGTCTAACACAGGGCAGCATCAACGTATTTCATGATGGACGGCTGACCCACTACTTATTCGGTACCATTGGAATGCTGAAGAAGGTAATTTAGGTTATTAATACTTCTAAGAGACCTGCTTATTGTATGGCTTTGCGTATGTATCCAAATTCATCATCCACTCTTCTCATCTTCTTCGATATCTCAATACACACACACACACACACACACACACACAAACTCTTTCAGATACCAGCACCGAAATTCTGTTTGACGTCGGCCCCAACTTATTTCTCGAAGCCTATGGGAGGAATGAGCATCTGTGCTCTGAGTTACCATGAAAAGAATATTCAATGAGTTCCAAACACAAATTCACTCAAAATATCTCTGTTTGCCTCTTCTGCCTGCAAGGATTAAAACCACCACTTTTGAAATCCGTGAAAGCACTCTGAAAGTACCAGCTGAATCAACCACTGAAGTGGGACGAATACTGCGAGGGAGGATATGAAATACCCGTTTTTCCCGCAGATTTTCCACTTCAATTCGTTGTGTGTTGCTCTCATTATTATTATTATTATTATCCATCATCACCGCTATCGAGTATTAATATCTGCACGTTTATGCATGAAAGCAACTCCATTGTTCTAGAGTTGAAACCTACGTTCAGGTAGTTGTATTTTCATATAGAGGTAGTTGCCAAGGAGCCTCTCCTCCCTTCACATCATTACAGTTTGTGAGAGCAATGAAGTCGCCTCTACCTCAAACCCAGCTCCAGTCCCTTCCCCTAACCGTCTCTTGTGTGATCGAGCCATGATATAATAGGTACACGGATTCCGTACTGCTCTAATTACCATCGTCATCTTTTGTTCCATCGTTAACGATTCCTCTTTTGACCTTTTACCTTGTTCCCTCGACGTCGATAACACAATGCAGGCACACGGTGCTTCTAACACGACACAAGAGATCAACGGGGTCTCTCATGCTGCCGCCGACCACTGTTATATAGACGTGGACAGACTGTTAACACAGTTCAAATCTCTTCCTCACAATGTGGAACTCAGTAATGGAAATTATTTATTTTTTAAAAATGAGATTTTATTTCATTCTCGACCTGATGCCCTTACATTAGCATTTTCTTCTAGGTGCTTTTAAGTGGTAGCACCCGACGATGGTCGTTATTATGGCCGAAATATGTTGTACTAACTGAAGATTCGTTATAAATATTGTGCTGTGAAAGACGAACTCTATATTATTATTTTTTCTCATTTTACAAATCACCAAAGAGATGTGTTGTCCAAAGTTACGCCCAGCTTCTTAGGCGTTACTGGTGTGTGTTATAAGTTTGGTATGATGGATTATATGCAAGAGTAGGAAGTTAATTCTATTTTAAGCTTTGAGTTTATATATATATATATATATATATATATATACATACATACATACATACACATATTACCATGGCGCAACAGCCCCCAGTGGGCCAAGGTCTCCTCATTATCGAGGATTTATGACCACACTCAGGCATACTGCACTCGGTAGGACTCCTCTAGACGAGTGAGGTTATGTTAGTTTTCCCAGATATCACTTGAAAGGGGATTTTCTTAGAACCAACGAAAATACTGGTGTATATACGTGTGCGTGCTTTCGCTCATGTGTAAGGCTTAAGAGTCTGTGTGTACACAGGCCTATACACGCCACCTTGATAGAGTAATGGGCACGTAATTCTAGCAGTTGAAGGTAAAATATTCATACCTAAAAGAGATGACTGAAACGGTAATAAAAAAACAATGGGCCTTACTTATTCACAACTGTCACCGCTATATCCAATTGTGATGGTAAGTAGACTGTAACAATCTACATTATATATTTTTGTTGTTGTGTACACTTCATAGAGTTAAACTGCTTTCATTAGGAATGCAGTCGGCAAATACAGTGTAAGGAAGTAGGCTAATGGTTGTTTGTTGGAAGAAATGTACGATATTGATATACTATGTGGGAAAAGTACATGGTTTTATGAAATTTTAAACCTTTGAGAATATACAATCTATGTATCGATTAAAAGCGACAATATAAAATAGGTGACTTCAAGTGCTAAACAATTCGGTGCTCGATCCAGATAGACTGTTTCAGTGGTTGCTTTACCATCACTGCTTCGAGAGAGTAGGAATTCTGTGGGAGACAGCAAGCGCGCTGGACACTAGGCTAGAAGGAAAAGAACTATCATATTTCCCAGCAACTCTACTCAGTACCACAGATTTCACCACAGTCAGTCCTTTGGTAGAATTCATGACGATCATATCGCCACTACACTCTTCAGAATGAGCTCCGTTTTTTGACCTTTTCAACCCTCAATTATCTAATAATCTCTCCAACGGCAGTCCGTGATATCTTTTTATGTGCTTTTTGCACAAAGTGAATAAAATAACAGCGTAAAGAGGAACTGAAAGCAGTTGCTTCTTCTTTTCCGTTTTGTGCTATATCCAGCCCTTTGAATACGGGTGCAAGAGCACTTGCAGAGCAATAGGGGTCCCATCGATTTTAATTCTGCCGAGGACAGCAATAAAAATACACAGATGAAGGCACTGGAGAGGAACCCCAACGAAGCTTCAGCTGAAAGTGTAACACGGAAACATGTTGCTTGTTATGTAAGGTCCTCAGGTTGAATTTCTTCCTACGTTGTGATACTTTTTATCCAGTCATTTATATACGTATGAAATAGTAACGCGAGCGGTGGTGCTGTTATATAAGTTCCTGACGACAGTGTATGACATTAGGTCTTGGTGAAGCAGTCAGTCAAACAGTACCTGTGTCTCCGTCCATCATTTAGTATAGAATTTTGAAGACAAACATTGCGTCTACGTAGAAATCTCCCCCCCCCCCCCTCCCGCAATGTACAATCCATTTTTCAACCACTGTTCATGATCAACAGAGTGAATGTTAATTACGATTTCGTAGTATCCTTAAATTTTAATAATATATTAGATTATCAGTGGAAATGTTCTCATAGACAGATATTGATATAATTAAAATTCCCACATTAAAGTCAACTGGTTTGTTATATATTAATGTAGTTTAATTAGTTCCAGTGACAACACAGATGCCGTCTTCATATGCTTTGTCTAGTCATGAACGAAGCACCCCTTACCAGCATTCACACATTCACCTTATATTAATCAAATTCAAGTAATCCGCAGCCAGTCTGTAACCTTCCTTCTTAGAAAACGAGTTTTGTGGCTCAGTGAAGTCTTCTCGGAGAGACAGCCGCGTCAAAGTTTAAAAATGTTAAGAAGTTTCGGAGACTGACTCTCTCCCCATTTTCAGGGGAATCACCCTGAAGATGGGGGCAGAGTCAGTCTCCGTAACGTCAGAATGTATTACTCCTGGGCTCGTCTGTCTGCCTGAGAAGATTTCGTCGTATTTTGTCGCCAGTAAAACTAAAAGAAATTCAAGTTTTGATGTACAGATGGGTGCTCTGAAGTTGTCACATCGTTCAAGGTCGTATTAGTAAGACGAACGTGTTCGCGTCATTGTCAGATCACGTAGTTCCTCTTCATTGCGTGCCGGTCTGAAGGATTATGGCACTTACCCAAAGAACCACATGTGCAAATGCGGAAAGACTGTGCCTCTGCATACACGTGTGACTCAGTCTCAGTATTTTGTAGCCGTACATTGTGTCTGCATGTTATGAAATATTATACGTATCTAAAAGTATGATATGGGATGGTCCTGTAGCAAGTATAGAAAAATTCCAATGGCCGTATGAATCTCTCACAAGGTATGTAAATTTTTAAATCATATTTTAACACTTGTAGAGGATGTGAGATTCGAGGTCCACACAAACTTCTTCGCTTGTGCTATTCACCTACAGACAAAGAGGGCTTAGGCCGCATTAAATTTGGACTGAAAATTTCCTTTGAAGAAGAAACCGGCTAAAATTCTTAATCCTTGAATTTGCTGATAATATTTTGAAACTTCCATAAAAATGTATTTAGAGGTAATATGCTGTTAATTCAGGAAATTCGGTTCAGGAAAAATTTCTGAAATCGTAATTGAATTGAATGCCGGAAAACAAGCCTTCTTTTAAATTACTTACTTCCTCCATGGCGCAGAGTTCTTCTTGAGAAACTAATCGGTTCTCAGCTAGTCAAAACAATTCACCGCATTTTATGGAACCCGAAGGTTCATTACCGCCTTCACAAGTGCCCGCCACCTTTCTCTATCCTGAGTCACGTCGATCCAATGTGCCCTCAAATCCCACTTCCTGAAGATTTATCTTAATATTATCCTCCCACCTACGCCTGGGTCTTTCAAGTGGTCTCTTTACTTCGGGTTTCCGCACCAAAACCCTTTGTACACCTCTCCACTCCCCCATACGTGCTACATGATCCACCCACCTCATTCTTTCGACTTGATCACCCGAATAATATTGGGTCAGCAGTACAGATCATTAAGTTCCTTAACTTTTAATTTACTTTTGGTTAGTGTTTGCTTTGGCTTTGAATAACAAACACGCTTAACTCCTCGAAGCGTTTCTTAGAGGCATAATTCGCCCAAGGGAAAACATTGCGAGCGAAGTAAGGAAGACACAGGGCGCCTATGAAAACATTAATATCATTTATATTAGTTTCTTAGCGTAGAAAGGCTTGTTTTCACGAAGTTGGATAATCGAGATTTATTAAACCCTGAGAATAACTTTGGACCCAAAGTCTGCTTCGTGTCTAATTTGACTAGAGGTTTGTAGTTTCTCTAATTTAGCAAATAAAATACCTGGAGTTAGTATGGCCCGAATAAACTATTTCTTATTTCAAATGTAATACAATATAGCTAATATAATCTATTATATATTACACAATTATTAATCATTTTTAAGTGTGAACATAGTAAATTAAATTCTATGAAAATTTTCACAGTTTACCTTATATGTATATAATGGGTGTAAATAAAGTCATGGACATAAACTAATAGGGGGGGGGGGGGGAGGGGGGGGGGGAAAGTCCCAAGCCAATATTTTTTTTTGCCAAGAAAGGGGT
>Ga0136643_10004198_pt1 | contig 19755 bp, 16 predicted proteins | sample TergutLab28metaG_FD_96883 | JGI IMG/M metagenome (GOLD analysis project Ga0136643, IMG submission 96883) | Labiotermes labralis P1 segment gut microbial communities from Petit-Saut dam, French Guiana - Lab288 P1 (version 3) (version 3) | ecosystem: Host-associated > Arthropoda: Insects >...
GATGGGCTGGGCATGTGGCGCATATGGGTGAGGAGAGGGGGGTGTATAGGGTCTTGGTGGGGAAACCGGAGGGAAAGAGACCACTGGGGAGACCTAGGCATAGATGGGTGGATAATATTAGGACTGATCTCCAGGAGGTGGGATGTGGGTATATGGACTGGATTGGGTGGGCCCAGAATAGAGATAGGTGGCGGACGCTTGTGAGTGCGGTAATGAACCTTAGGGTTAAGTGAAATGCGGGGAATTTCTTGACTAGCTGCAAACCAGTTAGCTTCTCAAGAAGGACTCTGCACCATGGAGTAAGTAAGTAATATAGTCTCAATTGATTTTGCTTGTTGGTGGGAGGTGAGTAGGTGGGTCTAAGGTGAGGAAGGGGATGTTCTGATTATGCACAGTCTTGTGTATATGTGCTATGTCAGGAGGCTGTGTACAACATGAATCTATATTAATGTAACAGGTGGCTGTATAGACAGTTTATTCTCTTCCTATCAGGACACAGGATTTGACATTTTGATGACTTTCTTTGTTATGACACAACATAGTCTGCAGATGATTACCAACATTGCAGAGAAACATGCTGCCTCCATCTTCACGAAGGAAATGACAATGGAGGCACCAATTTCCTCGGAGGAGCTGGTGACAATGCACCAAATGAAATGGTGTCATGATACACAAGATTACAATCCAAACATAATTCAGAAACTTGTTTTGCCACATACTTCATTGTAGAATACGTATCACTAACCTTTATACGACCAGGTCGGCATTTAAATTTCTGCACATGGTTTATAAAAAATGTGAACAGAAGGGATAAAATTACGAAACAAACGGCACTTTGTGGATAACAAAACACAGATTATGCAGCATGTCTTCCAAATGCATAGATCTCCTTGTTTCCTTTAAATACATAAACTGAATTTCCAGGGGTGTTCTTTCATGTGTTTGCATATGTGAACACAGGTTATTTAAGGGTTAAACAAGTGTGAACAATCTTACATGCCTGCTAACAAGAGGATCAGGACATACAAGACTTGCAAAGATTGCTTTGTCAACTAATTAAACTGCTTTCTCTTTCATCTAGGTGATTACTGTACTTACAATCAACTGTAAATAAAATTATGCCTGTCATGCTGATGCAAAACTATCTAGTTCAGATACAATCAAATGTGATTTGTATGTTTTTCAAATATTTACACAGACGTCAAGTAAACGCAGAATTTCACATTCCTTGCCTATACTTGCAGCTTTCATTACCCAGCTTAGCACCTTGTTAGTTTTTGTTTATTCTTAGAAAGTTAGGAAATGTCCACAAAGCATAAGATATTTGGTACATTTGGTACATTTACTCTGTTACCATCCCTAGATTTTAGAGCCATTAATAATTTCAAAAAGCAACTGAAATGGGAGTACACTCCATTAAATGTGCCCTTCCATGTTATATATAAGAGCAGAAAATTTGCAATCAGTCACAGTCGGTGTTTTGTAAACATCGAGACACCATAGGCAAGGAGATTTACAATCCAGCATGCTTGACTGTTATGTTTAGAGAAACTGTTCCTTTGGCCTGTGCTGCTACCTCACATAGAACACCACCTATCTCACTTTATAAAGACCAATGAAGACAATGTATTATCAGAAATGTACGTGGGTCTTCATATGAAGTGCCCATTATTTTTGTTCAATTTTAACCAAAATCAGACTGTGCTGACAAATTTTCATAAAATCCCAAATATTAAATTTCACTGAAATATCTAGTGATTGTTACCATGTTCCACAGACCACGGGTCTCCAACCTGCGGCCCACAAGCTGCATGCAACCCACCAGGTTGTATTATGAAGTCCGCGGCCACATTTGTAATACGTGTACACATTATAAAAATTTCACAATAATTTAAGCAGTTACATATACCAGTTAATGTTATTTTTTCACCCACAGCCTGCAAACCAGCCCACAAAAAAGGGTGTGATCCTTTTCCATAAAAATGTTGGAGACCAATAACATAAATGGACAGACGGATGGACATGACATGCTAATAGTGGCTATTTGTAAATGCTTTGCTAAGTGGCCTAAAACAAAAGAATTACAGATGTGTAAATAAACTGTTATCATACAGCCAGACTATAAACATCCAAGCAGTAATCAGCATTCATCATACATCCCTTTCAGCTCCCACTCCAGATACAACAACTTCTCAGAAGTTTGTGATAATGTAATTTCTGATGAAATTATCTTACAGGCTATAAGATTTGGTTTTACACTTATCTGAAATTCACCAGTCATCTATCAGCCTCTCTCCAACATTTTTAAAGATCCCTTCAACAGCCACCCGTCCATCACAAAGCATCAATCAACCCTTTAACTCTAAAAATTAGAACACATTAGATATACTAGTGCACAGAACAGGAAAACATAGATGTTTACATTTTTCAGGTTATAAGCAATACACACAGTACATCCTCAGAGTATCTAAATGGTTCTGTAATTCTGCAGTAGTTACAAAAAGATAGCATATGTAGAGTCAAATAAAATATTAATCAGCAGCAAAGAGACTTGCTGTATTAAATAACTTTAGGCTTGCTACCACACAAAATTTGCCATTAGACATGTAAATGCAAATGAATCCTAGGAACAGTTTGGCGAACCAAAGCGTGTGGAAACTGCTAATCTAATCTGACAGAACACACAAGGAAATGCTTATTTCTCACCTTTGTGAAACACCGATCACAATACAGAACATCACACTGGTGACACCTGCACTCTGCTGTATGTTCCACGCACTCTGCGCAAGTTTCTAAAAGAAACACAAGGAGTAACAGTAACTCAGGCCCTGTTAACATCTCAAAATGAAATGCTGCAGTGAAAAATGTCCCCAATGAAATAAAAGAGCATGGTGTTTCACAATCTTGTTACAAATGCAGGACAATTTGTTACAGTATTAAAACTGGGTCTGGAAGAATATGAAGCCCCCCAAAGTGAAAGGAAGAAGCCATCTGGGCATAACAATCTTTACATCTGAGGTGGAATTAGCTGATTATACCGTATATTCTTGAATCTAATCTGCACTAGTTTTTGCCGATTTCTTAAACGAAAAAAAAGCTAGTTCACGGTTCTAATCCGCACCTTTCCTTCAACCGTCCCTTGCCTACAAGACAGACTGATTCAGTTATGAGTGATGACGGCGAGTCTGATGAATAATAAATTATAAATATAATATAATATATATATATTATATAATACATTATAAATAATAAATTATTGTACTGTATTGTTCTTACAGCACATACAGCAACTCTATCATTTTTCCAAAATCCAGCTCATGACCGTGAATCTAATCCGCATGCAATTCTAATCTGCATCTGATTTTTTAGCCCTCCGAAACTGTAAAAAGGGTGCGGTTTAGATTCGAGAATATACGGTATGTACTGTGGCAATAAAAATTTAAATAACATACTAAGTAAACACTTTATTATTTCGTAAATAAACATAGGTCTACAAAACATTTGGTGTATCACATCTGACTATCATATTAGGGTCCAGTGGTTACTTGACGCACATTTAAATAAATTCTACATTCTACAGTGTGTATTTCTGTGGTATCTGTGGATATCAGAACAAGCAGTGGTTTTGTTCTCCATACAGCACTAAGTGATCTATGTTTATAACTGACATTCAGTGCATTTACTGTGTGGCACAAAATTCATCTCCAATGATAATTCACATTAAGTCTCATCTTCAGTCGGGTTAATGGGAAATACGTGATTGACATCTAGTATGCAGGAGATCTAACCAAGGAATAATGACTGACACACAAACACACATACACGCATGCACAAAATGCATTTAGTAGAAAATAAAAATTATAAATAAACTGCATGGCACTAAATAAACTGCATGGCACACTTCTACCATTCTAACAGACCACGCTTGGCAGGAATGATCTAGTGACTTCTGCAGTGTATGTTGCTCTAACACATACCTTCCACCTAAAATCTAATGTCTATCTACTCTGAAACTTTGACTGATGTTATATTCACTAACATGTATTCCTCTACAAATTATATTCCACTTTTCAGATGTACAGGTTGAATCTTTGTCATAAAAAATTTTTTATGTTCTATTTTTTTTCTGAAAATAATATGAGCTTATGCATGTGTGTGTGTGTGTGTGTGTTATGCAGTACCAGGTATAACTATCTTTCTTTTCAGCTTTGGTGTGTAACAGATTAATACTCAACTCACCTACTTTGTTATTTTTCTGCATACCCTTCTGTGCTGAGGCTTTTTGGTTAGAGGAAGCACTAGATGCAGCAAATTTAACCACCGAATCTTCTGGTTCTGTGCCCTCATATCGAGCAGCAAATATGCCAAGAAGATACAGGTTTAAGGGAAAATCCAGCCTTATATCAGTATGTTGGTGTGAAGCAGTTGATGAGCGTTTACATATTCCACACACCACTTTATCTGTGCTGCGCAGACATGTGCGTATGCAGTTCTCACATACTGTATGTCCACAGTGCAGAATAAGAGGGCAACGAAAACCACGAGGATGTAGTGGATCTGAAAGTAATAAGACAGAAAATTTGGAAGCAATCACACCCAGATCAAAAAACATAAACATCATAACAAAATGTTTTGTTATATATTTTGCACTGCAAACTCATATGTTATCCAATCCAAAAACCATACATGATCAAACCTCAATTTATAATATGAGAACAAGAAAATTTACAGATTCCAGCCTCCTGGAATGAGTAATTACATACATACCAAAGGAATGTTACTTTACCCAAAAGAGTCTTTGAATTTATGGGGTGTGTTCAGGGTTTTTACAAGAGATGCATTCCAAATAAAATGCCTCCCGTTTTTATCTTCATACATTCCATTTTTATGGAAATAACCAAATCATTAAAATGCATGAACAACCTAATTGTTTTTCTAGAAAATGCAACTGTTACACACAACAGTTGACATGCACCACATTTGACTCCATAATGGCAAGAATCAATGTGTGTTTAAAACAATGAACAGTGATCCAGTCCTGGCTTGCTGAAAATGAGATGCCAAAATATATACAAGAATGTTTGCTCAAAGTGCACAGTAAAGCAAAACCGAATATAAGTACTGTTGGATGATGGTATAAAGAGGCTGAAACGGGAGGCACAAGATTTCATGACAAATTGCATAACAGTTGCTCTTCTGATGCAACAATGCCAGACAACATCTACCAGGTTGATGAACTGACATACAGAAACCACTGTGTGAAAACTGATGTAGTATTCAGCATACTGTCACTAAAGGAAGTGTGATGGCAACTACTGAAGAGCAGGGATACTGCAAGGTCTCTAGTGGGTGCCACAAATGTTGGCATACGCATGCAACATGCAGAAAACAATCACCACTGGAATTATGCACCATTAAGATTCAAGCAGTGAAGGTTCTCTTCCTCTGTGTGTGTGTGTGTGTGTGTGTGCACATGCGCACCCACTAGGTATGTGTTCACATGCATACATGAGACTGCCCATGTCTTTGTCCCTTACAAAACACACAGCAGACTTTCAAAAACCTCTGAACATCATGTGACTGCAGACATTCAATATTAATGACTACTGGATATGGGACCAACAGGACCAAATCACATGAGGCCATGACAATGCATATGATTACATACCCTTACATGGATATGGGCTGATCCCTCACCCCCTTCTAGTGCCATGGTTAAGTAATAGTAGAGCTATACCTCTACTCCCCCTATGGGCTGTACGGCCTGTACAGAGCCTCAGTGCCTGTACAAAGGTACACATGGATATGGAGCTTTGTAATGACAAATATTTTAGAGAGTTAACCCTTTCAATTCTGAGTTAAATCCCATCTGCCATCTGCTGGCATTATTAGGAGCTCACCATATTCTCCAAGTTACCAGGGTAAGGGTTAAATATCTAAGTAGCCACAAAAATCTACATGTACATTTAGGCTATTAAGTCAACGAAGACCAGCAACAATGTATGATATGCAGAGACATCTAAAACAGAAGTACAGGCATTATAGAAGCATATCTGTTTTCAGGTCTTCTACAGAGGTTATGCCAATAACAAAACAAATAAGGAATCAAAGAGTTTGACAGGGTGATGCATAATAATTCTCTGCAATACAGTGGAGAAAGAGCAGCCATGTATGCACATAAATACCCCACACAAACACAACTTACCTTATAATGTAAATGTGCAGGAATCCATACTGAATGAGGGAATGCAACTCTGTTATTGAATATCGCAGCTGCCAATATAAATACGCAAAGTCACTTAGGCAGAGCAAACCAATTTTGTATGTCTATTTGTATGTGTACCTTAACATTAAGATTGAGTTCTGTAAAATGACAGAAAGATCAAACTCCAACCTTGCTGGTCACATGAAAGACCAGCCATGGTGAAATACTGTTTGTGTTTGAAATGCATGTCACGAATAATACACCGAATTTTTGTTACTAAATAAAACCTCTGAGCCTAACCTGCACGGATCACTTCTTCAGGTGTGTATCTAAGGTAAATGCCACTAAAATGAATGGGACATGTTAATACAACAAATGAGCCAACAGCAGTAGCAACTGATAGTTGTCTGACAAAATAATAATTCTACTCTATTGCAAGGTAAAGAATAAACAATTGTAAAGTAACTGAAATAATTAAAAAGTCAGACTCGTATTCAATATTAGAATCCTTAATTCTCTCAAACCAGTCATTCATATGGTTATAATGAAATATCAGCAAACTTACAGAGATTATAAAGCTCCTATATAATAAATCAATAGCCACAGAAACCTACACATAACAACATGCACATTCAGGGGAGAGCCTCTATTTATCCTAAACATGGAGGTGGCATTTTAAAACTGTTAATTTTTAACATATATACATACACATACATATACATTCCATAAGTCCATAGTTCCTCTAAATAACAGTAGGATATGGAATAAATCATAAGGCTAGGTTTAATCTACTCAAAAATGTTACCATCATAGTAAAAACAAGCAAACAAATACTTGGGAAGGATATACAACTAATACAATTACTCATGCGTACTATGATGTTACGATTTTTCAGCGGTGATGGCATGTTCTAGGGAACTGCTGGTACCCATCTACAAAACTACACTGTTCCAGAGTTCAAAATGTAGTAATTCATAGTGCCAACATTCGTTATACACGGCAACTTTAATCATATTTTTATTGCACGTGCATTCACAAGGGCATTTAATAGCGACATTTCGCCTGCGGTATGTTAAAACTACAATTAAAACCAATTAGGCCTAATTGGCTATTTAAAGCCATCATTAAGAAAGTTCGGTTTTAAGGGTCCCGGGCGTTAGGTATAACCTTACCTCTCACGGAAAATATTTGTGGACAGTTCGAGCAAGATATATGCCTTCCCGATTTACTTTCCATGCCGTTTCTCAAACTGCGTTAATTCCTACACTCCAATTTCTGTCCACGGACAACATTGCTTCACTCAATAACACGTTACTTCTCTCTACCACCGCTGACAATTCCCTTGGAATAATCTGCGATTTCAAACTCATGCACTACTCCACGGAAACTAAACTACAAAACTACGGAAAAGGCGCGAAAGGTTATTGTTCTTAAGACGGTCTCGACGAACAAAATTATTCCAGAGGTTCACGCAAGACGGAAAATTTCCGTACTAGATGTATCCAGATGAACCATGGTCAATGAACTATCGACGTAATTACCCATGTCTCCAATCAGCGGGAAATTAGAAAACTTCACACGCTGTCTAGTCTCGTTACTTAAATTACATAAGAACTCTATTCTATTAATTTTCGATGTATTTATTTTAAAGTCTGCACATTCCAAACTCTTTTGTTACTGAATGCAAGAACATAATTTCTTCTGGAGTAACATGGTCAAGGCTCAATATTTTGAATGAAATAACCTCCAAGTCATTGCATCTACACACAGCAAAACATACCTATTGTTACGATGCAGCAAAGGTGTAAATAAGTCAGTCTGTACTGTAGGAATCAGATCTCTGTAAAGGGCTCCATTGGCTCTATGTCATACATAATAAAAATATCCCAATGTAAACAATGAACAAGTTTGACGGGACAGAATGCTCACCAAGTGTTCTTTCTCAAAGCACGCAGCCAAGTGTGAGAAGTACGTACATACACCATATCAACATAAACTGTTGACTGTCCCTGTCACCTGTAATACTACTCAAATGGGACAACCACAATTCAAGAATATGCAACTGTTCTATCAGCACTTTTGGCCATTTCTGGATTATTTTTTAACCTACAGGTTGATAATCTTATATGTCACACAGCCCTTATATTGCTCTTCACTTCAGCACTCGAACTAGATTTTCTGTGTTAGATGCAAATCCTGTTACACCAGTTGCATTCTGTCTACACATCACTTCAAGAACTGCTCAGGTATTCATGCCACGTCACAACTAAAGCAGGGCAACGTGCTGCACACAGCAACACTTCACTACGTCTGTTGACCAACAATGTAAAGCTTTCTTGCCATCTGAAGTTTCCATGGATGGCTGGGCACAACTTTTCCATCTTATTAACTCACAAATGTGGCATAATGGGTATGTTCAGAGCTCCACGAGTAAAAGTTTATTAATCATGAATAATGGACCTACTCACACACATATTCACTGATATCAAGCTAAACTGTGGAAGAAGCCATCTTTTTAACAATATTTTACCAGGTTAAACTCTAGACACAGTTTCTGAACTAGAAAAGCATCCTTTTTGTTAAATTTAACGTTGATGTACACAGTACTGTCATACAGTCACATACGTAAACCTCGGATACTTCCACTTTAGTATACTAAACTCACTGATAATGGCCCACATGGGCTGAAGCATGTTGGAAGGTATATTGTACATGGTGTAGGATAGTCAAAACAGCAGGGTACATAGTACGCAGAAATTCAGCCTTACAAGATTGGTACGGTTGGCTAAAGGACAGCTATAACATGTTTCATTTTCCTTGGTGGTGGTGGTGGTGGGGAGGGGGAGAAAGTAGCATAATGGTGGAGCACACAGGGCCATCTGGACCTGAGAGTGCTTTTTACATCTGACAACCATGAGGATGATTCACTCAAATGAAGAATAAATCTTCTGAGGGCAAGCAGTTCCTGAAATTTTAAAAGACCGTATGTAACACCTTCATCTGTAGGGTCAAGCACTCTTCTTGGACAGTTTGACCCTGAAGATAAAGGCATATTAGTCCTCCAAAACTACTCATACAAGCCAATGTTACATCCCAGAGGACGTGAGTCTTCAGTAACACCACTGTGAGAACCTGCAACCTGTCAGTACATATTGGACATTTCCAGTGAAATTTGTAGTTTTTGCACATGCAACGGTGTGATCTACAGACAAAAAAGTCACTCTGGGCTTCTTGATTCTTATAAATGGAGTCAAAGCAAAACAGGGTACCCTACCAATAGCCACTCACCATTGAACTTCATGTGGTCTTTGAGTAGCTTGTTTATCACAACATCTCTAACACCTGTAGTTCGTCTACAAATGATCCATTTGAATGATTCAAACTTGAATTCAAGGCAATTCCACATATTTAACCACTGTGGGTGACTTCATCTTGCATTCAGGTAAATACAATAACATGGCATTCAAACTGCAGCCTTCTGAAATTTAACACCATGTCATTTGGTAGATAACTAAAAACACTTGAGGGGAAAAAACTGCTGCCCCCCCATTGGGGTAGAAGATACTGACAGCGATGAAAACCTCAAATTTCACAACCAGGCAGTTACATCACACTTCATCCATGCAGCATCCTTGGTCCTCAGAACAAACTGTTCTCCTAAACATTATTAATAATCCGCACTTCATTCAAGATACACAGTGTTTTCTTTGAGGTAGGAAATAAAACTGCTAAGTATTGTTGACATGAGTTTTGGCTTAAAGGGGGCTGACAATATGGACACTTATACTCGTAAAATGGTCGCAAACAAACAAATGAAAACACATACTGAACGCAGAACTCTGCAACAAGGTGAGGGCACAAGGATACTATATTTTTTTTACAGATGTGAGATCTAATGCTCTGTGGTGACATGTTGGTTTCAGTCATACATGCTACTTCCATTTAAAAAATAAAAGCTACTGTGCCAAGTTTCCCTTGTTTACAAGACCAACTCCAGCTGCCCAAACATTAAGAATTGAAATACTTCAAATAATTATAATGGCATCACGACATCTTCCTATTCTCAAATCACATAATCTAATCAATGAACGAAACACTTAAAAACAAGTTTCATATTACAAATTATCAGTTTATTGCTTTACTTTTGCTTATGAAACAAAAAACTCATACCAATAGAAAATGGCAGTATTAATTAATTAATTCAGGGCCTGATAAATCCTCAATCTGGTAGCAAGGTACAAAATTCATATAAAGGAAAACTTTTAAGACAAGAAATGCAGATACGTATAACAATGACAACCATGGATAATTTAAAACTAATCTGCATACACAAACACACCAGGAAAGAAAACTGACACATGTACTACACATTAAACTAATACATATAGAGTAACTCAGAACAGTGGTTATGAAAAAGGGTATTTCTTAAAATTACAAAAATAATAAAAACTGGATGATTTATCCAGTTCTGACAAAAAACTCTAAATTCAACTCTTCACACTAGCATCTTTATTTCTAACAATTAAATGTCTTTGAATTCAAGAAGAGAGTTTAAGACAATACAAAATACTTTTAATCTACCATTGCTGCCTGATGAAGCTATTTGGCAACATGTTGATCATAAAAATTCACAGAGTCCGTGTTCCTTTAACTGATCTTCCCTGACATCTAGTATCATCCACACCTACAACTTTTATAGTCCACCACAAAAAAGAACTGAACCATTTCCAGACTAGAATACATCCAAGAAATTCCAATTTCTGAAATATTACAACACATCCAAGAAATTCAAATTTCTCAAGTATCCAAATGTTCCTCACTATGGATTCCCCACTTGTTTCGATACACTCATAATAAATATTGAACAAAAAATAAAACATCAACTGCAACTTGAAAAAAAAAAACTTGTTTGAAGCAAAATGTCAGGTAATTGAAGTTTCACACTGATCTCAAGAAATGGCTCTGGAAGTGCTACATATAATTCACACACCACTACTATATTGTCAGTATGAATCTGAATGCAAAGGACCTACACCTCGTGGGTGAAAAAAATCAACTTCAATAATGTCAAGCACCGACAGCTGTTTGAACAGTGCCAAATTATCATTTATGCAACAATTAACCTTGCAACAAACAGTACTTGCAAAATAAAGAGATACATAGTTGCACTTAAATGAAAATACTGTAAGTCATGGGCAACAGTCAGAATACTAAATGCAAGCATTCTGTTCATTTCAGACTTAAACAAGCATCAAAATTCAAAGTTCATCTCAAAAACCTAACAAACCCCTTGAATTTAGGGGATGACCATTCACACTTCCTTCCAATAACATACCTTCTGAAGCAAACAGCCCACAAATATACAGCAGATTTAATCTTCAACCCATAAAGCTGGAAAAGTTTACTGCACATTTCAATGAAACACAACTCTACAAACAATATAACAAGAAAATGTACTTTAATTCTGGTATTACTGAGCAAATGTACAAACATTCAACTGAGACTTAAGTAATGGAAGCATTTCTGATTTTTGTTTGGTACAAATGGTTTACAAGAACAACAGCATTTTATGTATTACAGATGATGCCTTTGTAGCCCTAACTACCTATGCAGCCCAGTAAAACATCAACTGGCTGTAAAAGTTGTATCAACTGGAAATTTTCATCTTCTGGGATGCGTCACTGTGCTGATACGTGTGTCGTTTCCAATGCTTCGAAGGATTCTAGTGCCTTCATCTTCGGATTCAAGCATTCCAATAACACCACACTGCTTGGCCGTGAACATGAATGTAGTACAATCCTTCAAAACTTTGGGTACTACACAGGGTTACATCCCAGAATATTTGAGTCTTCAGCAACACCAATGCTGTGAAAACCTCAAATCTCCCATTATTTCAACTGATTCCACAATTACTTTTAGTACCACAAAAAAAGGACAGGGGAGAGGGGTTGAAAACAGTCCCAATGAACAGGCCTATGGAGATTCTTGCAATTCATGAAATGATGAAACTGTAAGGACCTAGGCCATGACCTAAATTTTACATGCTTTAATTACAGCATATCTCAGTTACCGGAAGGCATATGATATATTTGCACAATCCACAACAGCTCTACACTTCAGACTTCTTAATTATTAGAACAGTCAATAAACACGGAGCACATTCCCTTGTAGAACAGTATACACAGCAAAACAGAGCAATGCAATAATCAGTAAAAGATTTTTAATCTATATCAGTTGGATCACAAATAATGTATATCCATTTGTTTAGAATTTTACATATGCTAAGCCAAATTCATGACAGCATCTAAAAACATATTATTAAAAAATACTTGGGGAATGTTACAAAGATTTACGCTTTCTGTCAAAAATTATGCCCAATACATTCCAGTTTTCAAAACTATCAAATGTGTGGATGGCATCAGTTTTCATACCACTCACCTATTTCCTAAGGCTATTGTCAATATGAGGCTACTTCTGTCACAGGATGGTCTTCAAATGCATGGTGCGAAGATGATTCAACTTCACTAGCACTATTTGTTGAGGTACAGTTTGATGTTTTGACTGATGAACTGAAAGGCTTTGTTTTCCTTGTCAGGTATGCAGAGCGTGGGAAGGGTTTCAGTACAACACCAAACTTCCCACTGCGAGGTCGAGCGGCTCGATACAGAGCCACTGAAGACAAACTCAGAACTTTTCTGTTGGAAGAGACAGTATACAGGAACAAAACAGCACGTACATAACTGGAATTTAACCATTACACATCATACACACTAAAGAAAATGTTGTTCAATTCGGTTTGTAGAAAATGGAGATAATAAACATGGTGCATTCAAATATGCCAAAATCTGACATTCCTGTCAGTTCACACTTCATAACAATCACAGCAAATCATTATACCTTACATACCTCCTGCAACAGAGAGTCAGTTAAACTTTGCAACCATGTGCAGGCATGTGGAGACACCACTCAGACAATAATTAGTGGCTGGTTTAAATTATTAAACTCCGAAATAAGGTTCGAATGAGCTACTCCTGCTAAGGGTGTAATACTCTTGCCTTCATCAACACAAAGGAAAAGTAGCACAAGCAACACAGAAAAATTAAGAAATATCAAACACCAGAGAAAAAGAAGAGGTGAAGAAACAAAGAAAAAGGCAAGGAAAAAAGGAACAGAAATTACGTATAAAGGTGCACACTTAATGTTCTTACTTTGCTAAAGAACAATACTATGAAAATATATACTTGACACCAAGATGAAGTTCCATGCATTCCAGAGACACTGATATGCATTTGATGAGTTGCAACCTTTATTTCTGACAGCTACATTTTCTTTCTTTGTTAATTTATTTAGTGATGTCTAAACTACCATCTTTAGCAATCAGTGGTAGACAAAAGAATACGAATATGGAGTAACAAACATGACTGTTTTTTTTTGGACATTGTCCATTGTCTCAGGCTAAAAGAAGCCAAACATTTCAGAGAATGGATCTGTTTCCAGCTTCAGATGGGAAAGGGGACACAGTGAAAGCCTACTCCGGTGGGCAATGTACAAAGAAATAACCACATTTCTAAAAATTATACACCATTTTCATAATGTTTCTAATGTGGGTGGAATGATACTGACAAAGGGAAACCTTGCTGGGGAAAAGGAACCAATATATTTTGAATAAGAGGCTGAACACAAGTGCCTGGCTTGCATAAAAACTGTAAAAATGCTCTGCAAGTAATACACCTACATGCAAAATGCTATGTACTCTAAGACTGAACTAAATGATGGCTATGGGTCTGGCAAAGAATGGCCACTGCCTGCATACAAGAATAACAGGTGTATATATGACCTTGCACCCACAGTGTGCTCAAATGGTATCTCATCAGTGAATGGACTATGGTAATCTTTGAATCACACTGATTACTGTTACTACATCTACTATTTCATTAAGCACACAAAGATTATATATTATATTAAATTACCAACATAATAAATCATATTTCTGGACAAACACAATTTATCACAGTGATGAGATGATATACCAGTTCATTCACACAAACAGAGGACACAGATGCACAAATGTGCACATGTTACATGAACTACATACATCTGTGCATGGGCACACATGAATACACACACACTACTCATCCACTTACCTTTCAACAAGACGCTGTGCTTCATTTCTTTCTTCGTGTACTGGTGGAGGGCTTGGGCTTGTTGGCAAACTGTTCAACTGGCTGGCAGAGGACTGAAAAATGTAGATTTTAGTCATGGGCTGCCAAATTCTTTGGAATCATGGGTAACTAAGAGTGGCTTATAATTTATGGCATGCACAGTAGTGGTGGAGGTGGTGATGGTGATGGCATTGATAGTAGTAGTAGTCGTAGTAGTAGTAGTATCAGCAGCAACAGCGGTACAAAGGGCAAGAACAGCAACAATGTGGGAAATGAACGTATAATGTAACACTGGCATATTCGGATCTTTGCGTGCTGATTTATTCACTTGGTGTGTGTACTGTCCCAACTGTTTGAGGGACTATGTCACCCTCTTCAAGCAACCATTCAGCTTTCTGGAGGTTGTGGAAGATACTTCTCCTTTACAGAAAATACAGTGTTCCCCTTAACACACATATCAGTTGAGCCACCGTGCCACAGTAAGTTCTGCGGTGAAAAGAGAGAGGGATATTCGAAGTGTTGCCATGGAAACACAACAGTGAGTTCTATTTTTCATACTTGAGCTACATATGTCACTGTTACTAACAGATGCTCTGTCACTTTCTTACGGCAACACTTGCTCACCAAATCCTGTGCCATATTATGTTAATTACCTATGCCTGGCTGGCTCTGCCATTTTTTTTTTGCAATGATCTAATGAACGGCATGACTTTCCACGAAAAATGCATATAATATGAAATAGGTGGTTTAATTTTTTACACAACTCTTAACTGAAACATTCCTCAGTCCAAGAAAAATTGAGTGTGAGAGTACCAAAAAGTATGCATGATAAAGTACTGTGGTTTTCACATAAAATGGCACATAATTGTCTCTGATCATAACCAAACTTAAATCTTCCTGACATATTTTAATACCAATGCCCAAAATAAAACTTTATGAAAATTCATCCAGTGGAAGCTGAGATGGATATTTATGCAAAACCGGTGGATACAAAAACTCAGTGGTTTAGTCTATAGCCGCTGTCATGTGCTACCATCACTCACAGACCTCATTTCATCAGCAAAATATGATTACACAAAACCACAAAATTCTATGTCTATGACCATATATATATATATATATATATATATATACACACACACACGGTCATAGACATGTTATGTGTGTATACACACACAAAACAAAACAGTAGATCTTTATTCTTAGTCAATGTCTCAAACATACTACAGACTAAGTGTACAAAACAACTAGTAATTCAAGTTTTGTATCACTACTTGCATACTGCTACACACTATGCAAATCTACTGTAATATGATAATTCACTTCTTTGTAAAGACAACAAAGACATAATCCACAAAACACTAAATCTGCTCCAAGGAAGTCCAGTTGCAGATAACACCTGCAATATATGAAACGGGATCTGAAGTTCTGTTATGAAAACACATCACTTCAGGCTGGTATATGTATGAATCAATTTTGCATGTAGAGTGTAAATGGAATGATTTCGTCTTGTGTAATTGGAATGACGTGCAACGAACACTTTGTAGAATTTGGCATGTGACAGATGCAACTTGAGAAAGTATGTTTTTTGAAATGAATGTCCTGTATGTCATTCCAACTCTTCCACTAACCCATCTAAAGGGATGCCCAAGACTGATCTTTGAGGAGACCCTAACTTGCTGCCTATTATATGGAAAGCGAGATGTTAACACCAAGGTCACCATAACATCTTCCCACTAGTAAACTAAACCTGCACAAGCACTAAGAAATTCACAATGCAATTACAAGATTTTATGGACATTAGGCATTAGTTCATACAAGAAATAAAGAGACTTCTGGCTGAATTTTTCATTGTATTAGTACACATAAACAACACTATACACTGATTTTAGTATTTGCATCTAAAATCACCTGTCTATTCCTGTTTAATACTGTAATTTATGTATTTTTATTGTATGTCTATGTATTTTTATTGTATATTTGTGTATCTTCATCGTGCCGGCTGGCACTCTTCGGCTACCCTGACTGAGGTATTTCCCATGCTTTTTCCTCAAGGCAAATGCCAAGGTAAAACCCGCCAAGATGGGGCACGGCCCGCACTCTTCCAACATTTTTGTGTTGTTCTATGTATTGTTTGTTTTGTGTCCTTCTGTGTATTGTTTGTGTGTAAATGTGTGCTGTACTACTGCCACTGGGTGGCTACTCAATTGCAGTTAACAAATATATCATATCATTTCTGTTACACACCACAATCAGTACATCCATCCATCTCTCGCATCATCATTCTCACTTGCTCAGTTATATTACGTCAGTCAGTCCAGTGGTGTCTAAGCAGGATGGTCAACATACCACATGCATCTGTAAGTCTGCAATCGGCATTTTAAAAGACAGTGATTCTACACTCACAGATAGCTATGAAGTACTAATGGAAATGCAGAATGAACTCATAATATTCAAAATATAATGAGAAAGTATATACATATGTAATTGGATTAAAATGAAGATGATTTACACAGGTAGAGGATATGTCAACAAGATGTCCTGTGTTTCATGTTAGTACACTCAACCCTTTCTTTTTTGCAGGGGTTAGGCTAAAAGACCCACTGCAAAAAATGAAAAACAGGGAATAATTGACCCCACACCAAAAAAAAAAACAACAACATATGTTTTGGTATTTTTTTGTGTTTTTATTTTCTTGGCAGAGATATTGTGATGGGAGCCACTTCTTATTCTTCTTCAACCCTTGAACATCATGTGGTGTAACTCAAGGACCTGTTAAAGTTGTCAAACAATTCTGATGCTCCTATTCATTGAAGGGTTTGAGGGACATACGTTTATTCCTGGCGCAACCCTGCAAATTTGCGTGATAAGTAAGGGATGAGTGTACCAAGTGAAGTTGACACACAAAACAGGTCCTGATACTGCATGCAAAGGAATGTTTATGAATCTCAAATCTGAAGAAGACACCCTAGGCACAGAACCTAATAATGCAGAATTGCAAGCACCAAACACAACATTTAAACTTTGTAACTATGCTATATGAGAAACACGAGACTGTCTAGACTATTATTTCTACCTACAGACCACCCATGGATACAAGACAGTAATCATTGTTTCCCTGGATTATCATGTTTTCACATGTAACTACACGAACATTTACAATTATTCTATTATTGGACTAATATTACTTTTCTTACTAATTCGAACACCACACTCTTTCAGTTTACCAACATCCTATGTGGTGGACAACACTCTACACAATACTTTACCGTAACATAGGTATGTACCTAGACTATCACAGCCTACAATATCATTTATAATTGCCTGTTGTAACATTCAGAACTTACTCTTTTCCGCCTTCTTATACTGGCTGTAAATTTTCCGCAATAGACCAAACACTTTGTCCTTAAGTAAAGCAAATGACAGAGACAAACTATGTAGCATTCTGTTTCAGATACTGAACCGATGTTCAAGAAAAGATGTACGATGCAAAAACATATCAACTTGACAATTATATGAACCACACCTAACAAAGTAATGATTTTTAAGCTGTAACAACTTGAAAACTATAAAAGTTATGAGCATCAACTTCTATACAAGATGTAGTGACAATCTGGCATGTTCTGTTGGATGGTTTTATGCATGTGATTACGAGAAAGTGGAGTTCCTCAGCAGCCAGAAATTAAGAGAACCTCATCTTGGTGACTTAGACAAAACAGTGGGTTTACTATTCCTCAATGACAATAACAATTCACATTTACGGGTTAAGATGGAAATCCAATTTAAATAATAAAACTTTACCAGAATTAAAACCAATACATGGGTCCATCAGAAAATAAGTCAGCATGGCCTGTTATTTTGTAAATACACAAGTGCAACATCCCACACACAGGACTAATCTGACACTGCAAAATTGTCATCTGTTTCCAAAGATGAAGCAAACTGGCCACAACAAACTTAAAGATCACAAGGTTTGAACAGTTGGGACATGAAGGCAAATAACGAAGGACACAAGCTTCTCTTAATTGGACACACAGAAGCTTGTCTGAAGGTACGATAAATTTCTCAACTGTGGACCCAGGACCTCCCAACTACAAAGCAGGGGTGCTAAATACTTGACTGTGATATGTGACCTAGCAACAGAAGGAACAGCAATAATGTAATACAGTGTAAAATATGGTCATGACACATACAGGTGCACTGCTTTGTTATCATACTAAATGCAATTACTGTGGGGTGATGGGATAAACGCATGTGTGAAATATGGCTGCCTAATGTACTGCCAACACATACTATTTCACCCAAAATTAAACATGTTATGAGATATAAGCATCTTAAATGAAAATGATGTTCCAATTAATATGCATATTCCTGTCACATTATTAAATCAAACACAGGTTTCTTCACTGTCAGTGACAACAGCAAACTGTATTGTTCAGAATGAATAATTTTGCGATTCACTACTTGTGTAATCTTATAAACTAACAAAAGCACAAATAACATGTTATAGTTCTTCAAATGTCATAGTAAAAGAAGGTAACAAAGTACCTCACTAATGAAGAAAGATTATCTACCATAGCCTACCTTGGTTAGACCTCCTGGAATTGGTACCTCTAAGTGTATCTTCTGTAAGCACAGAGATTCCAACAGTGCAATACCTGGGTGAACCAATAAAAAGCAGAGTGAGAAGAAGAATATTTCAATTCATACTGCTACCACCACTGTGAATACTGATATCTTTGCCCTGAAGACTGCATTAAGCTCAAACCCACAAATGGAAAAATTACAGAATACTGAAAGGTAATACACAATGGTACATAAAATTTGTACTTTCAGAGTACTTCGTCATGGCAATATGGGCAGACTCCCATCCACACAATAAATATTGCCAAAATATACCTCCTACTTTCTACAAAGCTGTAAACACTTCACTGAAGAAACAGGGTATGAATTACAAATATTATTTAAGGCACAGTATCCCCATTGTGCTTCTAGACTACACAATACAAGAAGAAATATAGTGCACCAATGCACATTTTTTACTGTAGCAATTATAAATGGCAACTATATATTCTAGCTACAAAGCAGCCATCAACAGGCTGTATATATCAGAAGTATTTAAGGAAATTATATACATGTAGTTTACATACAGTTACAAATTATTAGTGGACAAGATCTTGGCCTGAAAGGTACATATGACAGTCACACACAAAATATTATTTACAATACAAAAGGTTTCAAAATAATTACCAACACGATGACACGTATGGACTATCCTTTATTTCAGGGGTAGTCGTCATTCACTCTCTACATGTTTCGAGCTTTCGGGAAGCTCATCATCAGGAGTTCATTTTTCCCTGTACAGGCAGCCTCTGGCATACTGTGTAA
>Ga0136643_10004199_pt1 | contig 19749 bp, 12 predicted proteins | sample TergutLab28metaG_FD_96883 | JGI IMG/M metagenome (GOLD analysis project Ga0136643, IMG submission 96883) | Labiotermes labralis P1 segment gut microbial communities from Petit-Saut dam, French Guiana - Lab288 P1 (version 3) (version 3) | ecosystem: Host-associated > Arthropoda: Insects >...
ACAGGCCTGGACAGGCCCAGAGGGTTCTTAGGAAGTTAAGGTTCCCAGATTTCGTGACAACGGCACAGGATGGTGGTAAGGTTGTCAGCCTTACGCACCGGCCGCCTTTACCCCCTAGGAAATGCTCCTGGTACTCATTTCTGTTAGAGGCTGAGTCGACCCCAGGGCCATAGTGCGATACGAAAGATTTTATGTCAATGAAAATCGCACTGACACCAGCTGGGATCGAAACAGTGACCTTCCGATTTGTAGCACAGCACCTTAACCACTGTGCTACCGCGGTCCCCACAATAATAGCGTACAATTTTAAAATACGTTTAAAATTAAGAACAAAAACAGCAAAGATTTGTGACTCACTCAGATTAAACTCACTGACCATCAGAGAAGAGCCCATAATGCAGATTTTCAAAAGCGCCCCAGTATTAAATTTTACGTATATTTCGTAACCTCTTTAATAAGCGGTTATAGAAAAGGGCCAGAAACCTAATGTTCCTACACGCTATTAAAAGTTCAGTTTCAGGAAAAAAACTAAGTTTTCTACTTTAAATTATTGCAGAAGGATTCTGTTCTCTGAGGTGTTTTTTAAATAAGGTAATAAATGAAGTTATAAGCATTTTTGGATGCGTAATTCTGCACGTAAAACTACCCCAAATTTCTAGTAAGCATTATAGACCAGCCGCCATTGAAGTAAGGACAAGTTACTGCATGCATACAAAACGAATTTGAGAGAAACTTAATCTAAAAGTATGCACAATCAGACGTGTCTTCATTATCTCTTTTACTCTCCATCTTTAGGATATGCAATTTCTTGTTCTTCCTGTCTTCCACGCCCATTCCATCTCTGTTCCATCATGCTTATCTTCCCACACATCAGGTCAAGCATTACCAGCGGCGGATTGTAGAAGCAGTTATTCTCCTTCTACACTGCAAAACCGACACGTAACTTAAACGATGTAACAAGAGAGTTTCTCTTACTTGTCAGAACAGGGATTCGAGTCCCTGCAAGAACATACGTTCTGCGTCGTCACTACCACCAGGCCGTCGCTGGGACGCACGTCTCCCGCGTGATAAAGGCGCCAGTATCTCTTTCTTCGGGTTAAGCTGATCACTTTTCTACAACTGGCGAAAGGGATTAAATGAGTGGAACTTTACCTCAACGCCCGTCTACACCTGAATTATACGTTCTTAGGCTCAAGAACACATCCGCCACACAGTGAATTTGAACTTAATTATACTAGTGTGTTACAAGCATTAGCAGGATAGCAATAGGTCAGATTATCTAGCGTCTCTGATAGAAGTATGGTAGACAGATGCGTATGGAGCATTGGCGGAATGATACCGACAAGCAGAACCGGAGTACTCGGAGGAAAACTTGTTCCAGTGCGATCTTGCACAAAGCAAATCGCAAATGTACTGGCCTGGAATGGAAACCGCACCTTCGCAGTGACAGATTTGGATTCCAGTAAATATTCGTCGCCTAAGTACAATATTTATCAAAAATTAAATCAAGTCTTTGTTTTCCTTCTCATCTTCCACCACGTGTAAAGAATATGACAGTTTCCCAGATAAGAATAACCTCCAGTACAACGGTTCCATTCCAACTGCCAGCCCAGTGCACATACAAATTGATGTAGAATTAGGGGGTTGGTCACTTTCCGGCGACGGATTTATTGAAATGATGATCTTCTGGACTTTTATCTTGTGTACTTGGTTTTCCTGACGTTTCTTATGACTGCTGCCGTTTAAACGTCGGGGAAAGCACACAATACTATGAGATTTAAAAGCCCAGATAATCATATGAGAAAAATCCGCTGTACAAAAACAGAAAATAACAGTTTATTCAGAGTTTTTAGTGTTCGTCCATCTAAAAAACATTTTATTTTATTTTATTTTATTTATTTGTATAGATTAATTATAGCGTTCAGATATTTTTGTCGCACTCACTGGATTGTGTCATCGCAGCAGGAAACGATTATCTCTTCCTTCCTCTGTCTCTTTTCCCTCAAGTTGCTCTCCAATTGCCTGTTTGTGTGCCTATTCAAATGTTAAGCAGCAGTGACACCAACCCACTTTCTTCCTCTGACTGCTTTCTTACACAATTCTTGTCTACTTTAACATGTACGAAATATAATAGTTGAATTATTTTCATAATTAGTGTTGGAATTGCTTTCAAGCACTAAGTAAACTCAACAGATCAGTACAATGAACAACACAAATCTGTACAAGAAGGAAAAACATTAAATTCCAGGCTCATTGGTGCATATACTTCTGACTGAACTGATAATGGGATCTTAAGACAAAGAATTTCACTTTACTCATTATTTAGGGAGAAAAATCTGATACTAAATTGATTTAATCTGTTGGTTCTAATTAACATGTGGTATAAGGGAAATTCATATGTACATATCGTAAGTCAAAAACTTGGAATTTACGTTCACAGAACAGTGCTGGGGCAAGAAATATTCAGGTTTTCTAGATTCCCTTTAACGTATTTGAAATTTTCAGTTGCACGTAAATTGACGTTGGTTTTACTGAAAAAACTACGTTCGTTGCTGATACCAAACTGCCATATATCAATAAATCAACCACCAATCAAACATCTAAACCGTCTACACTTCTTTCGCAGGAAAATAAAGGTACATAGGACGAAGGAAAAACAAAGTACACCTCAAATAAGTAGACATGCTGTCACCTTAAGACAAATAAGCATGCCAATGATTATATACTTAGATAGTAAATGTACGAGTATTATGGGTTGAAATCCTTGTCAATATATGGACGTCATCTTGATAACAATGCAGCAGTTGTAACTTCAATTCCGCCACTGCTACTCTGTCTTGTTACAAGGAGAGGGCAGGACTTCCACACAGTAGCAATAGGGAAGCCTATCCCATATATCCGGTGCACGCAATTCCCTCATTATCGGTATTTCCGCGTGCTGTTTATACCCTGGTGCCTCCACCTACCCAACCCACCCCATTCCTCAGTCTCACCAATGTGTGTCCACCCATTCTGTTTTTCCCTTCACGCAACAGCTGACCGGCATATATAAAGTGTATTTCCTCAAGTACTTAGCAAGTATACAAAACGTCATATGCAATTAATATGACAGTGTAGGTAATAATTTTAGTCTCATTACACACACACATAATGTATATATATATATATATATATATATATATATATATATATAGCCACTTAGTCTGTTGTTGTTTAACTCTCATATGAATGAAATGGCTTAAGTTTCATTATGGCATGCAAGGTCGTAAACATTTTCGGAAACTGAAGATATGGCACCTGGCTGCATTGCAAAGTCGAGCAGAGTTGACAGTACCTCTAGTCAGGCACATAAAGCGAAATTCTTCAAAATTTTTTTCCGGTTACATTTTCAATTTCATAAGAACACAGCGACAAAATTCGGAGATAGCTTTAAAATGTGTAACTAAATAATCCCATAATGCGAAACTTTCTTCAGGAATTAAGAGTATGCCAGTATGTTAAAAAAAACTTCGCACATTTTGTGAAAAATCTAAGTTTAGACTGTGTGTCCAGACGAAGAGCCGGCGACTGATACCAATTTTGAACACAATAAATTCTACCCACAACTTCACATAAAACACCTTTAAGATTCATTTTAGTATTATCCTTGCATCTACTTCTAGATGTCACATACCAGGATCTCTAATTAAAATTTTCTACTTTTTTCCCATTCATCTCATACGCACTGCTCTTTTCACTGATTCTCCTTGATTTGTTTGTTTGTTTCTTTTTTCTTTATTTCTTATCCTGACTTCTTCCCACCCATTTATTGTAGAGGTAAACAGTTACTGTTGCACGTGATCATATTCAGTGACACCTGCACACTCGAGAATTTCTGGATGTGGGATACGTCCGTTGCAGAGACCTCTCACTGACAACCCAAACCACTCACAAGAGACAGCTATCCATGCCCCCAGCGGGATTCGAACCCGCAATCCCAGCAAGTGAGCGGCCGTAGACACATGCCTTAGATCGCGCGCCCATCCTGATCGGCCCTCCTTAAATTTACGAAGCTAATATTATACAAAACAGTAGGAATTATGCATTTCCGCATTACGGAATATTTTCGGTCTGTTATTCCTCCTGGGTCAAATCAATCTGCCCTGCACCATGCTCTCTAAATTTCCAATTCATGATCTTTCCTGAATAAAATGAAGGTATAGTAATCAGTAGTCTTAAATTTACGTATAATTATATGTACTAGCCATAAGTACATAAAATTCCATACGTTTTATTTACTTGCGTACTTTACGCTTATTTTACTACGATATTAATGCTATAATTACCTGCAAACGATCACAGTCAATAAGTGAGCGTATTAAAGGGTGAAATATAATAAAGTTGGCCCCGAGCACGCCAAGAAGGTACATAGGGGAATCGAGGTATAGTGCCAAGTATTCTTAACATTGGCACTAGAAGGAGGTAAATGGAATGCATCATGTTCCGGAAGTCTTAACCAAGGGACACGACCCCATTAAAAATCGAGTAGGAAGCTGGGTGGACTCTGGAGAGGGTCTGGGCACTTTCGACAGCCTATCTTGGTTCTTGCTGGGAATCTGACGATTCTTTAGTGGTCGAACCCCTAACTTAGTGGTCATGAAATATTAACTAACAAACTAGCTAACTACATGAAGTGTAATTATTTTTGGAAAGTTAGTAAAATTTCCCGCATTTAATAGAAACAGAACGTTTCGTACATTGACCAAAACAGGCCCCTACTTAACCCTACCCTGAACTAGATGCACCCTGTCCACACATTTCCACATTATTTCTTTAGGATCGAAATAAAATGTTACAGAATTAACTACAAAATTTACCCAAGGGTCAAAAGTTTAAATTGTCTCATTGCTGAACATTTCTCGAAATTGCATGTATATTGAAATACGAAACCTGTACAGTAAGAAGGCGATATCGCTTGATATAAAGGTTTCACAAACATATTGAACTTAACTACTAACAGGAAATAAATATAAACAAAAAGGAAGTAAAGAAAAACGTTATAAATGTATTTGTTCATGACACCTTTATTCCCAACACGAGAAATGTCTCCTTAATCCATCTTACAACGTCAGACGGCAATATGGACTTGTTAGAAGTATATGTGAAATTCACGTAACCTAAAATTACTATCAAGGAACGGGCGAGAAAACACCGGTAATTTCCCGTCACTGGACTTTCCATGTGACATGAATAACAGGAGAGCTACTGGTAGGCAGCGCACTACGGGACAGTGACACGCAAATGGCTGTAAAAAAGGAACTGAACAGAACAGCGCCAGGAATAAAATTACATTTAATAGTATTAGCTTCTCGAACAAAGTTAAAAAAAAACTTGTTTGTTGCTAACCAGCTGTATAAACTTCGAAACTGTAGTACGCAGAGTATGATTTGTCATAAAAAGTACAGAAGTCATTTGCAGGACCTGTAATCGATATAAGCGCGTTTTGTGTTTTTTATGAAGCTTGTGAGCTTTATGTGATAGATACTGGAAGTCAATCAGTCACATGATTCATTGTTATTTTATTGTCGTGCCCTGGAGTACATTAAATATTTATGTCCACTGCCTACCACGAGAAAACATGTTTTTTTTATTTCCCCCCCCCCCCAACACTAATCACTTCAAAGCACAACACTTTTCACTATACCCGACAAAATCGGACTTTTAAACAAACGATCAAGTTGCACTGAAGAACCAGTCTTCCGTTACATTTCGTTTGTCGACCGTTAATTAGTTACAGACGTTTCGAAAGTTTTAGAGTACCTCAGCTTGGGACAGGGTTTCTCAACCTTTCTGGGCCGCGATCCACATTAGACCTAGACGTTCGTTTTTCCACGTGTAAAATAAAAAAATAAATATTCAAAGAATGTGAATTTTAAATTACGTAATGAATGGATACAAACTCACATGCATTTATATACTTCTGCATGAGCCTCAATTTAGTACTCTGACTCCTCTTACGGCTGCTATATTTCGAGTTAGTTTTCATGATTGTGTAACTTTAGATTTTCCCGTGTTTGGCCAGGTGTTCCTCGAACTGACAAAATCCTTCCAACCTCGTGTAATTTTAGCGAAAAGAAGATAATATTGTTTGCCTTATCCAAAATTCAATTACTGAGAGGCTGGCAACCCTGGTAGTGAATGTTCTGTCATTTCTTATGACATGACACTTGAGCTGAGTTCACTATAGTGCAAATGCATGTGACTACATTTAAGTATAAGCTGCTTCTTATGCACTTAACAAAGCATTTTGAGTTAGTAATAAGTTGACTTATAAAAATGTTTCGCGACCCATGGTTTGAGGAACACTCTTAGGAGCAAACCAGCCCAACGCCTTTACTGCAGACGTAAATGTGACCCCTTGACATGCTACAGGAAGCAGAGGAGGGTCATACAGGTTCTGCTATACTCTCTACCTCGGCGCTAGATTGTGCTGTTTGTCACCGCCGCGCCCCGGCTGCTTTAAACCCGGGTAAGATCTCGAGTGAAATTATACAATAAACAATATAAATATTTTTTATTCTTTAATAGGAAAAGTAGGAACATATTCGACTTCATCTGATGTTTGGGGTATTTAGCGAAACTTTTTTCTGTCAAGGTTTGGGTGCCGGCACCCTTTTTTGTCCAAAAAGAACTGCTTTCCGTTACAGCCACAAGGTTGTTATGTAGCTACCTTTACAATTATTTAGCTTGTAATGTATGTTGTAATACACAGCCTGGAACTAACAAGAAATACAAAAAAAAACTATAAGAATACCTTTGCTTCAGAACAGTAAGATTTTGCTTGTTTAAAATTTTGGAAATTACATCCATTGGTATGAATAAGAACAACACGCTTTCACACAAAAAGTCTCTAGTAGCCTAATTTGTAATTTATTAATGACGAAGCTAACGTTACTCAACTTGTAATGACTGCAGTATAAGTACAGAGATAAATCTGAGATTCTCACAACAGTGTCGAATATTAAATTCTTTTGTATAATTACACCATGTCACTTGGCGAATAAATAGGGACGCTGAGGAGAGGTTTAGCTCCTCCGGCTTTGGGGCCAAGCAGGCCAAGAAGCGAAAACTTCGAAATGTGTGTATCTTTGTACTAATAAACATAGCGTGACTCCCAGGAAGCTTGAATCATTCAAATTTGCTGAAGTTCCACAGTGACAAGGCTCAGTCAGCCGTTGTAATTTTCTGTAACGACAGGGAAACTGCAAGGAACCACTTCTAAAGCAATAAATTTCACCGCCATTGACCATTATTTTACGAGGTTTTAAGCAGAATACTGTCAATAATAAGTCAGTATCACAACATGTACTGTTATTTTAAGACGAATGAATTTACTTATAGTATGTTGCACTGATTGTAATGAACCTGTCATATTTCCAGAAGAGAAAAATGATTTTCTCACAATATTTCTCGTCTGCAATGACAGCTATGAAAATAGAAAGCGTTAGTCTCAGGCATACCTCTAATACCTACATACTATTACAAGTTCTCATATTTTCTAATTGCGCCCCAGGACTGGGACACAGGCAGTTTTTAAACATGGGAATATGACGGAAAATATCCAAATTCTCAGTCATGTCTATGAGCCTATACCGCCAAAAGAAACTGTTAAAGGTAAAGGTAACTCTTCGCAACATAACATTACACAACACGGCATGCTGCCACAACACACAACTTGTACAAAGAAATTAATCTGTGACTATTTCTAGTGTGAGTTTAGCAAGGAATATATAGCTCCCTGATGATGGTCTTAGGACCGAAACATGTCGGAGCGGGTCTTAGGACCGAAACATGTCGGAGCATTTTTAATGTTTTAATGTGTAAATTTTATAAATTTTATACATGTGCAGTGGTTGGTGTGATAATTGAATAACTCGACAACATGCACGGTGTAACAATAAAAATAAGAAAAGGTAAAAATATGAAATTATCCCCATCTACGCCATGAAGGTACGTGCGAGGAATAGAGTAATAGCTCCAGTCATTCTTAACCTCGTCCCCAGGAGTCTGAGCAACTTCACTCCACGGCCGATGTACTCGTGGGCGAAAATCCCGGTGTCCATTGAACGGGATTTGGGTGGTCTCAATGGTAGGTCTGGGCGTTGTAGAGAATTGAACCTCTTGAATCTGCATGCAGTCTAAATCCCGGACCTTCCATTCCATAGCCTAGTCATTAGAGTCTTTATCTTCTACATACGAAACTTTTGTTATTTTACGATCAGTAGAGTTAAAACTTCCAACTGAAAGTGAAAATCTGCTTTAATACCGATCAGACAATTGTCTTTATCTCTCTTTTGAGTTTTCAGCTCGGACGTTTAAACGCAGTAAGGAGGTGGAAGAGGGAGAGTACTTTCTTTTTGCGAGCGGCTTCTACTGACAGAGTCATGCCGAACGGGCCCAGGCTTTTATAAAAGCTATGATTGACAGCCGTGGGCCAGAACGCCATGATTAATGGCATGGCGCTTGGAATGACTGTTTCTTCCCTTCTCTTCTCTACCCTCCCTCTCCGAGGTCCCCTCATCACGAAAAGGAGCCCCTTACACCCTCCTCACACACACAACTACCTCCCCATTTGCCGACCTCTAGATAAAGGGAGAAAAACCCATCGGTAGGTGAAGTAAACATGTTATGCGAATGGATCAATAAGTTCAGAACTAGAATTCAATGTCAGTATCACTGTTATCATAAATTTAACTAGCTTACGTGTGTGTTGGTTAAATAGTTCCCTGAATTTAAGAAAAATCAATAAATTAATATGTAACAAAGTGTGCAGTCCTGTAATTCGATTCCAAAAATAATTCATTTATGCTTCACTTAATGACTCAGTCATTAGTCCATACCACACAGCGTCCGGTGGTGGGGTGATTAATGTGTAATGAACTCGGCAAGAGCAGTAGTGTTCTAAATACAGTAGTATCTCGACATCTGTCCAGACAGACTGAGGAATACTACGGAATCCCCAGAATTGTCTCTTTCTCGACCAAAATTCAAAACGGCTGGCTGCCTTCCTAATACAAGCTAGAACGGTTACATTGCTTGTTAGACACACCATGAACTTTCTACTTTCTACTCTTAGCGTATTTCTTATACAGCGTGTTTTCATTCAGTATTGTGTGGTAGGCCGAACCCAGGGGCCGCGCGGTCTAAGGCGTGGCTCTGCAGCCGCTAGCTTGACGGGACTACGGGTTCGAATCCCACGGGTAGCATCGATTCCTGTCTTTGGTTAGAGTTGTGTGTTGCCAGGTAGAGGTTGCTGCAACAAGCTGACCACTCGTCCAGAGGAGTCCTACCCAAAGTGCTGTATTTGAGTTTGATCGTGAAGGCTCGGTAATGAGAGGCCCTGGACCACTAGGGGCTGTTGCGCCATGGAAAAAAATAGTGTGGTAGTGTTCCATAAACAAACATGCTTCTGATGGCAGTTTCCCACAACACGTTCCTCTTATAATCGACTTCTATCGAGAGGATACTTAAGGCTAGTGAATAGGGGTCTCCATGCAAAGAAACACGTATAAATTCATAAGATACTCTCTGTAAGAGAAAATAACAATTAAATGAAAGGGTAATGTATCTCTAATACTCTTATGAACATAAGAGGCAGTGAAATGTTTTCAAAAATTGGAATGTAAATAACGCAGCAGTGTGTAATAAAACAGAGCATGCTGCAGGTACCGGTGTCAACACAGGCCCATAACGAGTGGTGCAATTTTTATTTGACAATGGGTTTAATACATTGCATCTAGTGTCAAGTGGCTATTGTGTCATCCTGTGGTATTTAGTGCAATGTTGTCAGTACGCTAAATTCAGTGTTTTGTTAAATGTCAATGATAAGCAGATTAGTCTGTTTCTTTCCTTTGCTCGTCGCGTTATCAAGGTCTGCACATAAACTTCAGATAAAAACAAATCTACCAGAACTTCAAGATCTTACGCTTACATACGTAATTCTGAAGCTGAATGTTTGGAAAGAAAAGGAGAGTGGCTATATTGTGTACGTGGATTAATTCAGACGTTATCAGGTTTTACAAATTCAACTGTTAAGACATCAGATGTGTGATTTGAGAATCCCATGGCTCAGAAGTTGAAGTTGCAGTATTGTGAGATATGTTGCTGTCCAGTCTGGTAGACATACACCGACGTTTCAGAAAGACCCTTCAGGTACCGTGACATCATCAAATCCCACCTAGTAAATTTACGCTACGCAGAGTTACAGAATCACTGAATGAAGAAATCAAGAGAATTTATTACCTAACTTTCTTTCAGTTACCCTCACATTGAAGACAGCGTGCTCGTCTGAACGGCGGTACATATCCAACACATCCCTAAATGACAGGGATGACTAACGGATGATGACTTAGAATTTACTTGGAAAGAAGAGATCGTGGTCTGATTTGCGACATTATCTCATTATTTTTCCGGTGGTACTCGAGAAGTCCATGCAAAATTTAAGTAAAGGTATCCGATTTGCGACCAAAAATTAAATTTGGACCCGACTATTAGGAAGTGTGATTGCTACACAGTAGGGCTGGGTCTAAAGCTCTGTGCACATTGTGCCAGTTATGGTTTTAAACGTCGAGTGACATCTTAAGTTCATATCGAAAGGAAATCTAGTTTTAAAAGTAGCATGCAAGGAGGTGAAATTACAGTTCCTTTTCAGTGCCCCAGATGGGGCCCTGAGTGTCACTGGTACACTAGCTTGCAGAATGAGTGCTCATGAACTGATAAATATATTTACTAAACTAGAAGGTGGATAATAGTGGGTGTGTCATTAGTTAGAAACGCCTTATTTAGTAGAAGATTTCGATACACTGTTGGACGAATTGCTGTAAAGACAAAGAGTCGTTTAAAAATTTCAAAACATTGTACACATTTTGGAAAATTACAAAAATTCACTTAAGAACAAAATGTTACATTGCTGCAAACATATGATTCCGTTTAATCCAAGTTGAAAATCCATCTGGACGCTAAATTATTTAAACAACAGCATGCAAGAACCCGTTGCATTCGAGTCACTTTCGAGTATGAAATGCACAGGCGATGCAAGAGATTTCGCGAGATCTCGTGTTGTGGTCGGTTCTTACAAAAATTCGCACCGTGTGCAGCGAGTACAAATTTTGTCAGTGGATGATATATACGCATGCATGCAGACAATTACCAGAACAAACAGGTTAGCACAGAGGTAATACTCTAGAAATTTAATCAGGGGATTAGCGGTCCTAATTTCGGCCGACATACCAAATACACTGACTGAGATTAGTGCGGGAATTCCTCGGTCTCCCTGAGCAGTTGCCATTATATAATCTCGAGCTAGGCTTTATACCAAATTCTTAATTTTTCACTTTCACTCATCATTCTACCATCAACCTAGTACTGCGTATAGCTCAATATAGCTCAATATGGCTCAATATAGCTCAATATAGCTCTATATGGCTCAATATAGCTCTATATGGCTCAATATAGCTCAATATGGCTCAATATACCGAAAGCGTCTTCAGGTAAGCCACAAAAATAACTTACTAAAACAGAGTTGCCTAATTAAATAAAATTTTGTATAATGTAGGCAATGTTTTCCATTAAACTACCGTGTGCCATTAGAATTACAGACCAAGAGAAAAAGTCTCGCTAGAGAAATTTGTTGTGGAACCTAAAGACATAATGTTCACATGGACCAACTAGTAGATCCTGTGCTAAACCTATTTAATCCAGTCCAAAGCATCACAATCTCTTGCTTCCACTTTACTCTTAAGTCCGCTAATGTCTTTATCTCACAGCGTTTTTATCATTTCGATTTCTTTCCTGATCAATATTTGTCTCTCCAAGGCCCATTTAATTCTTTAAAGACCAAAATTCAAATTCACGTTACAAATTACAAACAGACAGACAGAGAATCAGTCAGTCAGTCTTGGTGTCGCGTCCTCTTCGGCCCATGACCATGCTTAAGAAGATGCAGAAAATACACCTCTGTCAATGTGGGGGAAACCTCGCTAAGAAAGTGTGGTTTAAGTGAAAGTACATTTCTAAACAACGTTCTCAATTTCCGGAGGAGCACTGTCTTTTGGAAAGTTCCCAGACTTCGTCCCTTTGTCCTTCCGGTAGCAGCAAAACATAGACAGATGAAAATAAGTACAGAGCATTGGCAAAATGACAAGATTTGTCTAAATCATGTTTAACGATTCAGATTTTACAGCGCAGTAAACACACTCCATCTGGGTTTTAAAAATCAATCAGGAAATATTTTTTTTATTTTTCTAAGAACCGCACCAAACGTAGAAAGGTACTGTGTTCAGAGAATGTAGAAATTTTACTTAGAAGAATGCGGTACTTATAGCAAACACCAGAATCTAAAAGAATTCTCTTTGAATTCATCATTCCAAAATGTTATTAGATAAACAAAGCAAACCTTTCCCTTGAAACTCCATTTCATGTATTTTTTCCCCACACTCATGTTACTTCCCACACTCATGTTACTTCCCACACTCATGTTACTTCCCACACTCAGGTTACTTCCCACACTCATGTTACTTTCCACACTCATGTTACTTCCACTCTTCGGTCCACACATGCCTCACAGCAGTCTCTACTGAACCAATCTCAATCCAAGTTCATCCCTAAAGCATAAATCCAAATTCTTACGAAAATACCCTACAGAAGTGAGCTTAATTACCGTTTTGTACATTGAGTTTTAAATTTAAATAATTTGTGACAAAATCGTCATACTTAGGAGACCTGAACGTTAGAAGATATTAACCGAAAGAAAAACACGTTAAAATGACTGCGGTGTCGCATTTATCACATCATCATCATCATCACCATCCACGTTATTCTATTATAGAATGTCAACGGGATTCCTCTACACTCGAGTCTTGGTCTCAGAAATGAAAAAGGTCGACTTTTGGGAGTGCGCTTCTAGGCCGGAGCTCACCCGCAGAACACGATACGCTGTCACACATGTGTGAGTTTACGGGATGTTCCCAATTAGTCATCAGTCTTGGTTCTACAGAGTTGTTCAATTTTCAAAGCATTTCTCTTTCCTAAAGCTTTATGAATGGTATCAAGAAATTAGATGCAGATCAAACTGAGAGAGTACCTGCTGCCTTTTATTCATAATAATTTAGCTTTCTGAATTGACATCTAAAGCTGTAAGATGTAAAATAAAAAAACTGTGAATGATTTATTTTAATTTGTTTGTATGTGAATTGGTGTGTATTGCATACAGAGTAACCATAATAATACTTGCCTTAGACTAATATCAGAAAACACAGGCACTGTACTTATAAATATAACATTGAGGTGCGTTCACGAAACCAGTCTTGCAGTGGAAAAACAATAAGTGTTACATATTCCGAATGTGTGTCTATAGCCTGAGTTATCCAGCACGCCAAGCGCATGCGCTGTATTATATTGTCATCTGTGATCTGCCTGGCCGTACTATATTTTCCACATAATCTCATAAAGGGCACAATTTTCGGAAAATAAAAGTTATTGGACGTAAAATGTGTGTTCTGATTTTATCCACAACTTTTTCTTTCCTCATTCTAGGAAGAAATGTCTTCGTGTAAAGTACTCTTTATTCTTACCATATTTGAACACGGACACCACTCAAACCCAACCGCACCAAATCTCCAACACACAACGAACCGAGAACAAAACGACCGATGTAGTAATTCAACAGCACAGTCGCAAGTTCCTGATGATAGATATATTAATGTCCAAAACATGTTCAGTACATAAGAAGTGAAATAAAATAGCAAGTGACATCAGGTTGGTCTTTCATTCTTCAACTATTTCAATAATGCACGGTCCAATAAACATAAGATTCACAATTAATGTTCTTCAAGGGATTTAAGTTCTACTGAACTTGGAATTCATTGACGACACTGTTCACCTAATCCATACCCTTTTTTTCCTATACTGGTCAATACGGTGGGTAGACGGATTATTGCGATACTGATTCCGTTTGTACATTGACACATAAATGTTGCACACTGCGAAACCTCGTGTTAGCGGAAGCGGTTTTCTGTATAATTTGAATAATCTAATTAATATTTGAGTTCATAAACATCTTCCATTGCCCTGTATTGGGAAAACCCGTCAATTCAGTTTGAAACCTCTCAAATTATTTTCCGGAAATACATTTTTATGTCATTCTTTCCTTTAAATCTAGTGCTTGCCTGTGTCCTCCTGTCTAGACTGTCAAACACAGGTGCTGTTTCTTTTGTGTTTCCCCTTCTGCGTGACGAATGTCATGATCATCATTACTCGAAGTTGCCGGCTCTGAAAATAGAAGTCTGGAAGTTTCATTGACTGTCCTTCCTGTCTCTTAGAAAAGGTAAAGGTACTGCTGCCCCTGCACAAGCCATGAAGCTGTACAAGGGGAGTACAGTTGTAGCTCAACTCAACCTTAACTTCGGCACTAGATGTAAATATGTGGCTAACAACACGCCCCGGCCGCTTTAACCCCTAGAAAGAACATCGGTATCCATTCAATAATCGGCTGTGTGGGCCTCAGAGAGGGTTTGGATGATTCGGAGAAGAAAAAAGTAGCTTTCTTCTGCCGGAATTCGAAGCCCGTATCTTTAAGATAGTAAGTTAGTCGTTACACCCGCTACGATATCGCGGTTTCTCCTGTGTGGTAAGTTTTTAATTTATTTATAGTTTATTTGAAATGTTGCTCTCAGTAATTAAGCACACACAGCGTTACATGACTGGAAATCAATGAAGAATAAACTGACAGATATATGAAAGTAGAATACAAGTCCGACATGTTCGTGGGAGGGCTGAGGAAAACCACGCTAAACCTGTCATGGTATACGACGTCCCAACGGAAACAGGAAACCTATACACAAGGCTGAAATACTGACGCTTTACTGGAGCTGTTTGTTGTGTCTTCTCAGTCGCACTTGGAGACATGCATTGCATATAAACACACTCAGTGACTGTTCCTTCAATACAGATTTTTAATTCTTTAACACTTTAATTCTTACCATAAGACAGTCAAGTATAATAATAATAATAATGAAATATGGATTGTGCTGAATGATCTTAAATATGAGATCCAAGGTTTTACGACGGTAAATATTTAGACTGCAGCATTCTGGGACATATCACATGTCACGTATCACATATCACATAGGACTTTCGTCAATTACTTCAGCGTTTCATACCAGCGTGCTCATTACGTGTGCAGAGAAGAAGCGAAAGGTGTGCGGAGCTTTTACGATAACTAACATCATAGTCCGACAATTAAGAATATCGTGATATTCTTTGTTAACTGTGATAGAATGTGAATAGGCCTATATTCCTTAGGATAAAATTTCAAACACAAAGATAAACATATAACAAAGTTATCAAATGCCAAGTTATCATTTTGTTTTGATATCTTATTTTATCTTATATTTTCTGTGTTTTATATTAGGCCTATGTACAATTTAAAACAAGGAATTTATGCCATTAACTGCGCTGATAGTTAATATTAGAAAGACTAGGAAACCAGTTTTCATTTAATTAATCATATTGATGTTCTTTTATTTTAAGAATTAGTATTTTAGATTGAATAAAATCAATATGTAATTTAGCGTATCTGCATTATGACTACCTAAAAAGGAATTTAAGAAAGTCTGTGCCAAAATCAATCATATTTACCTACCACATCCGGAAAAAAACCTTATGGTTCACGATCATTAGCGATTTCTCGCGTAACTGCTTGTATGAAAAAGTACGAAGGCTTATAAATGTTGAATCTAAATACAGAGTTGTTTTAACTGTACTGAACTGTGTTCGTCTTCAGAGCTTGGTCTGCTGAATATGCTATGACGCACGTACATAAACACGTGTATGAATATACTGAAATCTAGAAATTATTTTAAACAATAGTATTCATCAGGAATACATTTTTAAAAATATATATTCGACATGCCAAAAATATGTTGTGGAATTAAAGGCCTAATTACAGTTAAATATATGTATCATGTTTGTGGATTCTTGTACGAGACGCTGACTGTTTCGGAAAACTAAGTCTATACAACACAACTTCTTACTCTCCTTCAACAATGGGGATGCTTGAAAACTTTTATTTTACTCATCCTGTGAAAGCAATTTTTTCTTCCCCCTAAATCCCGAAACATTTCTGAATCTTCTATTTCTATTAGATTATGTCTCTTTCTCTGTCCTTTTTTCTTAGAATTTCTTCTCTCCTTGTTTCTTTCTTCTACTGTAGCTGTTGAAGTTTCATCATTTGCTTTCCTATCATCAATTTTCTTTTACTTCACCCTCCTTTTTCCTTTACATACACAAACTTCTCTTTACATTCTATCTCGCTTTTTCTTTTCCTATCATCTTCTTCGTCTTCCTCCAACCTCTCCTCCCCCACTTTCCTCCATTTACCACCCCTTCCCTTTTCACAATTTGGCATTTCTACAATCTATAATCCATCAATGTCAACGACTGGGTTGTTTTCTCGAAGACTTGTCTTGCCCATGAAGCTACATCACCAGAGCAGTTTCACCTTCTCCACCGTCTCGCGCTCTCTCTCTCTCTCTCTCTGTCAGCATGTAGTAACGTTTTTAAACAGTGGGACGCGTTCCTCCAAATTATTTCCAGAAAATTTTTCCTAGTTAAGATTCTCTGTTTAAAACAGCAATTTAGAGCCCTGAAAACTGAAAACGAATGAAGAACGGCAGATTAAAGTAGAATTTTGTTTTAATTTTAACAAATAGGTTACACTAATAATCTACTCCTATCCTGCTCTTTGAAGAATAGGATATTAATAAAGCAACACTTAGACTGAAAATCAACGGACATGTCTGTATGTAGGAATTTCCATAAACGAGAATTATACTTTTCGCATAATTACGTATTTCATACTAGGAAAATGAAACAATTCGACTGAAGGACTTGGAGAGGAAAATTGACAGTTGAATGTGTGAGGCTGTTTCTGTAACTGAATTTAACTTAACCACAAACAGGGCAGTGCCAACTGTGTGCACCGCTTGCTCGCTCTAACTGTAAATAAGACATTTCTTCCGTAAAATACTGGTTTCTTCCCATAAACACATTATCAATCCGATATTTGAAATGGAGATGAGATATATTTTCCTGGAGGTAAGCATGAACAATTAAAATCTAGTTAAACAGTGTACTCTTAAAAAGAGTTTAATATTTTAAACCCTCGTAAATGTTCAAATATGACTGTAAACATTTTCGAGCACATGAACCATTTTACAAGCGTAGTAGTCGTAGTAGTACCAGTAGTGGTAATAGTAGTAGTAGTAACAATAGTAGTAACAGTAGTAGTAACATTAGAACAGTAGTAGTAGTAGTACCAGTAGTGGCAGTAGTAGTAGTAGTAACAGTAGTAGTAGTAGTAACATTAGAACAGTAGTAGTAGTACCACCAGTAGTGGTGGTAGTAGTAGTAGTAGTAGTAGTAGTAACAGTAGTAGTAGTAACAGCAGTAGTAGTAGTAATAACAGTAGTAGTAGTAGTAGTAGTAGTGGGTCCAATATAAACAGTAGTATCAGTAATGTGACAGCAATAATGCTGTTTGTGCACAATGTTTTGCCGGTTTCATATAATCATTACTCCAAACACTACAGATCATAGAAAAGGCCTTCGGTTTCTACTGAAAAAAAAAGCCGGTTGATACAGCTGCGGTAGATACAGATTTACAGAATGTTTTACTTAGCGTTCCGTTTTTTTTTTTTTTACAATTTTACAATTCTAGCAGTGCCTATAGTGCAAGAAGTAGAGAAACAAATAAAAGAGAATACGTGAAAATTATGAATGTTTTCCGAACCCACTTCCTACGAAGGAAAGTCTCTCTGAGAGTATGTATATGTTTTCGTTATATTACAGTTTTATGCGCTCATAGCTGTACAGTTCACGTCGCATGTTGATGTCTCTGTCACTTTAGGATAGCATGACTGTGTATCGACAACGATTACACAGTGCGACGAATGACACGCATGTCATTAGTTGCGCACCAAACTTTTCCATACCACTCTCGAGTACTGTAGGTGTAACTATAGACAGTAACCACAGACAGTACACAGCAACTGGTAACTTTACCGGTTTCAAAGGGCCGAATATTGCAATGGTATTACATGATCTCAATAATGTAACGTAGTGTTTTAAATATCTTTATTCGGCGCGTTGACAAAATTGCGGAAAGTTACCAATAGCTTTTTCATATCTGTCCATCTGTGTAGCTGTCTGTCTCTCTGCCTGCCCGCTCGTCCGTCCGCTCGCATGAAACAACTCGGCTCCCTTTGAAAGGATTTTCAGGAAATTTCACATTGGAGTATTTTTCGAATTCCTGTTGAGAAAATTCAAGTTTTATATAAACCTAACAAGAACAAAATTACTTTAAACGAAAATCTATGCACATGTATGACAACATCTCGCTGCATTCTTCTTATACTGAGAAATGTTTCAGACAAAAATTGTATAGAAAATCAAATCACACATTTTATATTCAATAACTTTTTTTTTGAAAAACATGCCGTTTGTAAGAAAATGTGGAAAAATATTGTAGATCCGGACAGGCTACTGATGAATGATGATGATATGGCGCAGGCGCATTTCATCTTGGTTAACTAAGGCTGCAAACACACGCTCAGAATATGTAACACTTATTGAATTTCCACGATAATAATGGTTACATGAACACGCGTCATTATTACGTTATAAGTACAGTGTCTGTCTTGTATCTAATCAGATATCTTTTAAAGCCTGTTATTTTAGGACAAATTGTCGTAAGGTAACACATCCCCATAACACTCAGTTACTTTAGGATGTGTGCATTGGATAGCTTTAGACAGGCTAAAATATATGACAACAAACCTTTATGAAACTACCCCTACCTGGGGTCCCAGTATCAGAGGTAGTGAGATATTTTCCGTCATTGCCACATTTAAATAAAAAGTCAACCCAAATTTATGTCCAATAATTTCTGAATGACATGCAGACCGTTTATTGGAAGGTGGCAGTAGCCGGATAGTCACAACTACATCAGAATTCGTGAAGCCTTACTTTCACTTCACCTGGGCACCTCCTTGGTGTAATTCGTTGGCTTAAGTAGTTCACTTTCATAATAGAAAGGAGATGTCTCGATAAACAATGATATCATGCATGTGACAAACTGTTCTCGAAACATTACTAGAGGGATATCCATATGATACTATGCAGCAATCGTGAACTGGCGGTTAGGATTTAGGTCACGAAGTCCGTATCGTTCTTGCGTGCAATAATATGAGCTTCTTTTTCTCTTTATAAGCTTACTATAATATACAGTGTAAAAAAAATACAGAATAATAATCATAGTCGTAATAAATAGAGTACTTTGAAGACCCATTTGTGGATGAGAGGATACCATTAAAATGGATCTTCTAGAATTGGAACTAGGTGCATGGACTGGATAGAACAGGCTCAGAACAGGGACAGATGGCGGGTTGTTTTGAATGCGGTAATGAACCTACGGGTTTCATAAAATGTTGGGAATTTCTTGACCAGCTGGGAACCTCTTAGCTTCTCAAAGGAGGACTTTGTCCCATGCAGTTAGTTTATCTGTCAGTCAGTCAGTCAGTCGGCTGGTTGCTTAGTTTTTTTGTTTGTTAGGTGGGTGGGTGGGGAGTAGGTAGTAGGTAGGTAGGTAGGTAGGTAGGTAGGTAGGTGGGGGGGTGGGTAGGTAGGTATGTATGTATGTATGTAGGTAGGTAGG
>Ga0136643_10004204_pt1 | contig 19743 bp, 13 predicted proteins | sample TergutLab28metaG_FD_96883 | JGI IMG/M metagenome (GOLD analysis project Ga0136643, IMG submission 96883) | Labiotermes labralis P1 segment gut microbial communities from Petit-Saut dam, French Guiana - Lab288 P1 (version 3) (version 3) | ecosystem: Host-associated > Arthropoda: Insects >...
TGCCTTTCCACAACTCAGCTTCTTATAATACTAAGACGGAGGTTACAGGAAAGCAGTGCTGAGTCTGAAGACAGTACAAAATCTGTAATTTCCATTCCATTTTGCACCTATTTCATTAATCTGTAAAAACAATGCTAAGTTGACTGTATGAAAATTATGCTTTGCCAGGCAATCAGCCACATGAAAATTGAGATAACACCCAATGTTTAGGGAACTACCTCTGACCCTATGATCAGGAGCAGATGGATGAGTGACAGAGCTGTCTGTTCTATTAATACTGAAAAACAGGGTAATGTTGAAGAGCAGTGAGTAGAGAGGGGAAAGCAGAGGACTGACTCTAAGTCTCTTGTTAAAATAGGAAGAAAATAAAGGTAAAGGGTAAAGTTTTCCCTCCACACCATGAAGGCATACAGAAGTAGCTGTATAGCGCTGCTCTTTCTTGGCATCAGCACCAGACGGTGACAAGTGATTATCAGCACGCCCCTAGAGCATACACCTGGTAGCCACTGAATAGAATGCAGAGTGGGTTCCAGAGCCAGTGTGCATGTTTTTGGAGAAGAGTAAAATGCCTTAACCATATCTGGATATGAACCCCAGACTGTCCATCCCACAGCCTAATCACTATTATAGACCACACCAGTCCAGCTCCTAATAGGGAGAACATGTTAAGATTTATGTTCAGGATAGGTTTTATTAAGGAAAAGCTTCTTCAAATCAACACAAAAATGTAACAGAACAGTTATTGAAACAATACGTTACATCCAGTTTCCTGGTTCCTTGGAGTTCTGCTTTTCTCCCATGAAACATTTCAGCTATGGTACAATAAAATAGCTATTTAATAAACATTACTACCATGAATTTAATGATGAGGAATAAAACAATGTCTGAGGAGAAAATGCGGATTAGTGGATGAGTACTATGCTACCCCATCATATGACAGGCCCATTTTTAGTATTTGAAATAACACTAGTCATATTTTACCTCTGGACTAGTTCCAGCTTGATGCACACAAAAAGTGCCAAAATATCATGCAAAGATAAAGATAATGATACTAGATACTGTGTTCATCCTGTCTAGAACAATGAACCTATTTCTCAGATGTCACATGTACATGAACTAGCCAGGGCAGTGTAGTTGGTACTGTGACTGTGACTGACTGACTACACTGTGGGCTGGAGTGTCTGGGGTTTGAATCATGGTAAGGGCAAAAAATTTTTCTTTTCTAAAAACGCCCAGACCAGATCTGGAGCCCACCCCACCTCCTAATCAATGCGTCTTGCTGGGAGTAAAGTGGCCAGGTTGTGAAGTTAACTACCCACCACCACCTAGTGCTGAGGTTACGAATGAGTGCAGTTATACCCCTACCCCTCTAAATGTCTTAATGCACAGACAGGGAAAACTTTACCTTTACTCGAAATAGCACAACCTACAAGTGGTAATTTTACATAGGAACTGATGTATTGACATGCCTGACAGAACAGCGTGTTTAGGAGATTATATGGATCTAAATGGGGGAAAGTGATTGGAAGCTGCAGAAAGCTACATAATAACAATTTCACATTGTCGTTTACACTGAGCATCTACAGAGGGTACCTAAAAATGTATACACATTTTAAGAAAGGAAAAAACTTCCGCCATTTTCTTTAACTGTCCTGCCTGTCGCACGGTGACGCTAGCATTCATTTGATTAACGCCATCCTACTACACATTGCTACCGTAATTCAATTCAACTTCGAAAAGTAATACAGAGATAACATCTCTTAAAATATGTATACATTTTTTTTGGTACCCTCTGTATACAAAGTTATTTATCTAAAAACTGTCCTAACAACATACACTGTATAATTATTTTAAAAAGTGCTTATAAATCAAACTGTATTCCAACATGTTTCAGTGGCAGCCAACATGGTGGTGGCCGCCACCCAAACATGTTGGAATATAGTTTCAGTGTATAAGAGCTTTTTAAAATCATTATGCAGTGTGTATTGTTGAAGAAATTTTTAGATACATACATAATAAGAATTTCATAATCCTTTATCCATTTTATTAGAATTATCAAATCATGAGTGAGATGGGTGGGGATGAAGCATGCATGAGAGATAAAAAATGAAAAGAAAACTTTAGTAAGTAAACACCCAAGAGAACGGGGCAGTCATAAGGCCAAATAGAGATGAGAGGTCATTATCAGAATGGGCCCTGGAAGGGCAAGGACTGGAATTAAGTGGTCCAGAATACGGTTAATGGTTGGGGTTCCTGCAAGTACAGTAATGAACCTATGAGTTCCATAGAAGGAAGGGAATTTGGGTAGCTTGGCAACCATTACCTTCTCAACAACAACCATGTGCCATGAAATTAGTTCACTTGTACAAGAACAAATAAACTTTTCTGGATATATCTGTAGCAAATTTGATCAGTTAAACCTTGGGCAGTAAACTGTTCTACAATACATTTACGAAAACAGGCTGAATACCACACACGATTTTGGATTCTACAACTGATGTTGAAACAGATTTAGCTCTTCTGTGCTAAGACACCAAATTACAGGTTGAGTAGAATTCCTTTAATCCGGCACCCATGTGACTGGACAGATGCTGGATTATCAGACGGTACCTCAACTTCAGAGTCAGCCCTCAGAGAACGTGTACTTGTCATGTTCTTTTCATTTCACTGTAAAATACTTGGCTGTTTTAATTATCACAGGCCCAGCTGCAGGGTTTCCTTCCAAAGGCACCGCAACAAAAGCACATATACATCTTGTCCAATCACCCTAATTTAAGCTGTTTCAATATCTTGAACAGCCCATCCACACTTTAACTTGATGCCACAAACATTCATAACTTGTCCATTTATAGTTGAATAAATAGAGACCAACTTGATGTCACTCGCTTTATTATTTCATTATTTACTGCTCAACATGTTTCGGATGTTAATACATCCATCCTCAGGAGCTTGTGACTTATTTGTTGAGTTATTTCATGGGTTGTGTTGCTCTGGTTCGATGTGTGTTGGTGTTACGTTGTGGTTTGGCCGGGGTGGTGTGGTATCCGGATGCAGGCTGAAGCAGTGCTTCCACACCACAACACCCCAGCCAAACCACAACGTAACACCAACACACATCGAACCAGAGCAACAAAACCCATTAAATAACTTAACAAATAAGTCGCAAGCTCCCGAGGATGGATGTATTATCATCCGAAATATGTTGAGCAGTAAACAATGAAATAATAAAGCGAGTGACATCAAGTTGGTCTCTCTTTATTCAACCATCAAGATGATGCACGGTCCAATAAACGGAAGATTGTCCATTTATGTCTTTAATTAACAGATGATCACCCAGTGTTGTATGAAGCTGTAACCATTCTTTGGCTTTCACTACTTTCACGCCTCCTGATATTTCCCAGTTTCTAAGGAATCGTTAAACTTGTGTATTTCCTCTTGCCAGCAGTGCCTTGTTTACTCACCTTGGGGTTTTTTGAGGCCACTATAATAGCTGGAAGGGCTCATAAAGTCCAGATAACACGAGACAGAATCAAGGAATCAGTTACTTATGGCAAATCTTCAAGTCACGTATCATACATATCTAGTCTTGGGACTTGAGACTCTCAAGTGCCAGACTATCAGGATTTTGGGATTATCAGTAGCTGTAGCTGTCAACAGTTTGCAAGCAGCTTGCTACCTCCAATCTCTTATTGGATCCTAAACAGTAAACTCCTCTGAAATGTCAGTAATTCCTGACCACACTCCAAACAGTACCACACCCCAGAAGACAATTTTCCTCACCACCACCATTTAAATGCCCCTTAAATATTATGTTCTTGAGTATCAACTGTGGGGCCACACGCAGCTACTGATTAACTAGGTAATGCAACACAGTTTCTCGTTGTCAGTCTGAAAAATCTGTTGCAGATCTTAAACAAAAACTGTGAGTGAATGGAAGCACTTACAGAGGTGTACAACTTACTCAAAAGCCAAAATTTCCTTATTACTGGAGGTAAAGTCCTCCCTGTGCAAGCCATGCAGGTGTACCAACTGCAAACTACTTCTCTCCAAATATTTCAACTGTTTTTTTTTGACACAGCTACACTATAATTGTCTCAATACACATGCATTAAATCACTGTCTATTTTAACCAAATAAACTTTAATCCATCATTTAAATAATTCCATACAACATCAAATTCTTGCATTTTAGCACAAGAATGTCTTTCACTGGAAGTACCCAGCCTGTCACATATATCATTCTTGCATGAATACTTCTCATAGATTTCAATACGCAGCAGCAAGCATAATAAACCACTTTAATAAGGAACAAAGCATTCGTTGAATAAAGCAGGGCTACCATGTGTTCTCTTTTCCGAGCCAAAAATTTCCACATGGGCTGGGTTTTTTAACTTACAGAAATGTTTTGGGTTTTTGACAATTTGTTATTTCTAATAGCTTTTGCACAATTTAATGCTAATGAAAAGGGGAAATATATATATATATATATATATATATATTTTACTACTTTTTTTAAGAAAGTAGAAATACTAGCACAGAAATGTTGCAAATGTTGCAAGGGACTTCTGTTCAATAAATTTTAGCTACTTGTATGTCCTCATTTTTAACACTGTTTTTCTCAGATATATAATATATCTATGGCCAGTATGAGGGAAATGTCCTGTTTTCTTGTGCTCGATATAAAGGTAAAGTGTTCCCGTTACAGGCCCAGTGTGGCCCAGAGGGTGGGTAGAGGTATAGCTCTACTGTTCCATGACCACAGCACTAGAAGGGGGTGAGTGGTCAGCAGCACGCCCCCTTCACACTTTACCCCCTGTAGAGACCCGGTACCCATTTTACAGAAGGCTGGGTGGGCCCCAGGGCCGGTCTGGACGGGCGGAAAATCTCGTCCCCACTGGGACTCGATCCCAGACCATCCAGCCCATAGTCAGTCGCTATACCGACTGAGCTACCCGGCCCACATGCTGGATATAAGGTAACCCTAAATACAGGACAAATGTAAGCCAATAAACATATTCGGTAAAATGTACATATGTTAAAATGTCCACTTGCAGTGGGAATACACACCTTGACAGCAGCCTCAAATTTCTTGATATCTGTTTCAAACTCAATAGAGGTATTCACTTCAGGTTTAGGTGTATTATTGATCAGGTGGAGCAACTGGGCTCCAACCACTCTTTTCAGTGACAAGATCTCAACTGTGTTCCCATGCTCCAATAGCTGTGATGTAAATTTACATGCATCATCTATTTTTTCCATTGTTTTTTCAACACTGCAATAAAGAAAACAATTGTTTCATCTTGTGACCAGTCATAATGAATAATATCAGTCTATAAAACATCAATTTATCTGCAGTGTTTTAATTTCTGAACCACACTTTACCTGTTTAATGTATCCATTATTTTCAGTTCTTGTTTGGAGTGTATCAGTTTCAAATCCTCCAAAGCTTTATCCCTGTACTTTTCCAGGACCGCTTTGTAACTCTGAAACGTTTCCTGGATCAGATCTTTAGCACTATCATATTGAAGCTGCAACTCGCTCAGGGCATTTGCCAGATGGCTTGATGCATCCTCACAAAACTCCACCTTAGACTTGCTTTCAGTCATCAGACTCCGGAGCTCTTCGCGCTGACGATCTTCTGCTTCAGAGAGGCGCTCATACTGATGATCTGGAGCCTTATGCTCTTTCAGCAAACAATCATTGCAGACTGGAACCTGTAAAAGGCAATGATATTATGTGATAAGTCTGGCAATCAATTTATCATTAGATCAGCAGTCTGAAGGACGTTCTATCCACCCAATGCATGATGTACAAAGAAGGTTACGTTGAATACAAAAATGTACATTATTCACAGTCACCCTCAAAGATTATGCATAAGCATCAGGGCTGCCACCACCCCCACCATACAGCTGGAACACCCCTCACTGGCTCCCAGAACTGAAGTTTAACATAATTACAGAACAATTTCCGCTCAAAAGAAAGAAGCACTATGTTTTATGGCACATACAACATACACATTTTTCCAGAATATGATGTCCACATTCTTTGTCTCACAGTCTGATGGCACAGAACGTCTTTAATAATAACTCTCGTTCTGTAATCTGGGTTCATCTTATATTCTGGTGCAACTTACAGCCCAGAATACATGGCACCCATTAACAAAACCATCTGAATTCACACAATCCCAACAGATTGATATGGAGACTAAACTTTCATAAAGTTAATGCAGAGTACAGAATATATGTACTTCTCAAGTGAACATATTGCACACACAAGCACAATATAAATTTCTTGCTCCAGAGTTCTCCAGTATATTAACTTGCAAGATATTCAAGCACTGTTAACATTATATCAAATTACCTGGCAAGACAAACAGAAGAACTTCATGTTTTCTGCAGGATGAACATCACAAAAGATTGGTTTATGAATTGGGATTGCTTCATGGGAGTTCCTTAACTCTTCAAAAGCTACAACATGGTGATTTTCAAAGCAACGCATGAACTGTAAGAGAAAAAATGGTCAGTTAGCAACAACTGGTACATAACAACAGTCTGGGAACTCTCCACTGGCATCTTTTTGTGTTCAAGACAATATAATTACCACAGGTCAAGTGTTTTTCTGTGGGCAAATGATAGAAACTGCAAAAAAATGATGAAATTTACACTGTAATATTCCACAATAAGACACTGTGTGGTCCTGTAGTATGTGGTTATCAGTCTTACAACAATGAGAAAGACGGCAGTTCTTCGAAGCATTGGTAACCACCAACAACAAGAAAGTGTCATACCCCTAATGACCAGTCTAAACTCTGTCACAAGAACCTCATATTTTAGATGACTAAATTCTTCTATTAAATACTGTACTTTTAGAGAACCACAGGCTGTTAAGTTACCAAGCTTTCAGAGCACAGTGTTCAGATTGTGGTCTGCTGGGTTGTGACACCACATGGCGTTGCAGGCAGATACCAGCATTGCTGCCTCCTTTTCCTTCCCACAAAGCACAATTTGGCTGTCCACCTACCAACCCACGTCTTCAAACCCCAAATGTAACAATTTTAATGCAAGAGAAGTCTACACAGGTGCAACCACAAGTCTCTGGACTCACCACTAGAAAAGAGAATGGCAAGCAGTTAGTGTCCGTCATTAAGTACTGTAGTACTGCCGTCTTCTGAGTCAGTGTGGTGAGTTTTGCTGCCAAAAGGCTCTCTGCTGTTTCTCTGTGGCTGTTTACTGTTGTGTGTGATAACTGTGATGCACAGTTTACTAATGACTGATTTGAAGGAACAATATAATGGCACTACGTTTTGTTTGAAGCTCAGGAAAACTACATCAGAAATGCAAGAAAGACTCAAAACTGCTCTTTGTGACAATGATGCCAGGCAATGACACAGACCCCCCTTGCATATGACACCCACTATTCTGAATTACCGCATACAACTCTTTACAAATGGGATACGATCAGATATAAATCCAGGGGTGATATCCCAGAACAGCGCAGATCTCATCTACTTTATGGTGGAAGCCTGACATCACGCACGGTAAATTACATACTGTCTTTTAACCTCATCAGTCTAACAGGTCGCCCATGTCCCATTAAAGGTAACTCTTCATAGACTGTCCCATGTGGGTGCAGACATGGACATTTAAAAATGAAAATAATCCTGGCTATCAGTGGCTACTCTGTGATTTAAAGGCTGGATGATAAAGGTTAATACATTCACAACTCAGGAAAAACAATTTGTTCCTTGAATAAAACATTCCTAGAAACTGTACAAAAGTGAAAACTAATTCTCATTAAAGGCAAAGGCAGACACATACAGCAGCTTGTGTGTGTGTATACAGGGTAAAGGGTAAATACAATGACAACATTCATATTAATGAATAGCAATTAATCCATAACGAACAGATATACAGTAGGCCCTCAGTCATCCAGCACACATGGGGCACAGGTGGTCTGGATTACTTGGGAATCTGGTTGGCCAAGGGAAAAACTCTATGGTACAAGTCAAATAAAAAAATCACCATTCAAAGCTGAAGGAGAACTCCTTAGAGCCAAAACACTGCACTTAATAGTAAATAATAATAACAACAACAACAACAGCAGCAGCAGCAGCAGCAGCTATACTTGGAACATCACACATAATACGGAAAGTACTGCTGTTTGAAGCCTGAAGCGTGAGCGGTGGGGATCATCGCTGGTTCAAGAGAAGTACCGGCAAGAAAAGGCCTGTGACAGGAGACATCCATATCGTACAACAACAACAACAGACAGATGCTGTGGAGTGGAGTATGATTAAGTCATTGTCATCAACAACAATTGGACTTCCGTTGCTACAATTTCATTACAAGAACAAAATTATGGGGCAAGAGCGCTACAACACACAACAGATCACATCCTTGCTGCTGTGGCACTAAAACAATGGCAAGTTCTTGCAGCGTCACCACTATCACCAGTCTCACAGTATGCAGTCTCGTATCTCCCCTCACAGATCCAGACAATGACTGGATCACTGAGGGAAAAGAGAAAATTGTAATTGGCCCAAAACTGTCTGAATTACTGAGGGACATCTGTGTATTTCACAATGTCTGTCCATCCTTCTATCAAATTTGGCACCTCAACAGCTATTACAGATAAAACTGAAGTTACTCACCTTACAAAGGAAAACTCAGTAAAACTGTCAACTTCCCTGTTACGTGCCTGGATTTGGGTCCAATTTCTTTCTCCATTATTTTTGCAATTCCAGGGAAAACACATTCAAAGGAAAGCCCAAATTAACACAACTGCTGGGATATGGGTGGAAAAGGCATAAAGAAACTTGGGGAAAATCTGATGCTCATTACACCAATGTTGATGGGATACAGAAACAAAACAATCGGTTCAGATTTCTCTGCAAGGGCATACTGGTAGTAATTAAAGTATGTGTATAGTAGAAAGTGAATGGGGATAAGAAATAAATAAAAAATAAAAGAGAGGAAAATGCCAGACAGTGGGTCATTGGCTCACAGAAGTGGGATGCTGCGTTCAGGATTCAATAATGTCCAGCGATCTAACATGAAAACTCATTTGGCTCCGCAGCAGATCAAAACAAAAATAATCTCTCATATTCTGCATATATGCTGTCTTTGGAGACTGGCACAAGAAGGGTCAAGAGTCAAAATTCATTTATATGTAGTTGTAATTCAAGTACACATTTTGGGGAACATGACAAAAGTCCATCAGCTTACCTGGTGAGCCGTGTTGCAGTTCGGACACAGGAAATTGGCACAGTCAGAGCATCGTGCCACAGCTTTCTCCTTAGCCTTGCAACTAGTGCACAAAACAGCCATACTCTCAATGGCTGACATATCCAGAATATTGGTGAGGACGTAATCACAAGGTAGGGAGCCAGCTCCCTTAGTACCCACCTGCAGTACACAATATTTCCACACTACATTCAAATACCATGAACTACTATCATACACTGTCACTAATATGTCATGTTTATTAGTGTCAAGAAGTGCAGAGTCTATAAACAAGCACTGCCTGCATATTAAAAATGACATAATGTTCATCATCATCATAAACATACTTAACAAGTGCTAAGTTAGGCATAACAAAAATTTTGTTCTAATATTCTACATGACAAGACGCAGTCTGTTATATATATTGCCTCCAGCAGCAGGGTGCAGGTGTACCAAGATGGTTACACATCGATAAATGTGACGATGGGTTGTGCAAGGCAGAAGGAGAGGCCGAACTGTGAGAAGACAAGATACCCAATGGGAACTATAGGTACTGAAAAGTGTAGAAACTCCTAGACAGGAAGACCACCAGTGAATAAGATGTGGAAGAGGGATGGGAGGAAGAAAGTCAAGTAAAGACTCGTCCTAAGAAAGATCATTCCTTCATTTCTTCCAGGCTGCATCCTTACAACACAAACAGGGAAGATGGTCTCCCCCTGAGAATATCATAACATCTCATGTATACCATGATAGAATGCAAGAAAGCTCTTTCTAAAGGGCAAATCTTGAACTGTGATCCTAAGTAAATGTCCCTTATATGGGAGCACCACTGTCGCTCTTCTAAAATCTCAGTTCCCACTAATGGGTTCCACAACCCATTCCTTTCACTTCTCCTGTAAACTGCCATTTCTCATCTCGGTTCACTTTTATCCTGAAGACAGACACAGTATGTTCCTATGTCATGGCAGTAAACACGTACCAAAGTACACAGTGCTGTAAACCACAAGGCCATAATATGAATCTTCACTGCCATGACAACCTCACATCTTGTAACATGAACCATCCTTCCACTTTCATTACGTTTTCTCAAGCCTCACATGCTAAGTCTTTTTCTTTCACTTTACTATCCTCTGTCAAATGCAGAAATGCACAATCCACTGGCAGGTCCAACACACACGTTCCATGTGATTTTATTTGCTCCACATATTCAGGCAAATGTGAACAGCAAGGACAGTAGCGCGGGCCTACACCTAAATGTACAGTGCAAATCCATGCATATGAATGGTGCAACTCATATCCTCACGATACTGAGGTAACATTAGCTGCCTGTATGTGGCCCCAAAATGTTCACAGTTCTATTTTTAACTTTTCAGATGATAAAACTTCATCAGATGCATGAACTCAACAGAAGTCTTATATATTTTCCTAAATTCTTCGCATTCTTGTGATTCTGATCACTTATTTTTATGAAAAGTCTGGCCTGTTCAAAATTATATTAGTCAAACGCTGCTCTGTAAAAAACATTTTCATAGATCTGAACTTTTCGAACCTGCCATGCTTCTGAAATTGTACAGCATGAGTTAGGTATATCTTCAATGAGATTCAGAATAAGTATCATCCCACCAGTGCTCCATACTCCATATTTATATTTCATTCATTTATTATCAATTTTTTATGCAGCACAACTGTCCCCACAGGGCCAGGGGTTTCTCATTATCAAGGCTTCATGATCACACTCAGACACACACACTTGGCACATCTCATCTGGAAAAGTGATCAGCCTGATGCAGAGGCCTCTACCTCACAAACACACATCACACATGAGACAGATATCCATGACGCCCATGGAATTCTAATCCACAATCCCATCAAGCGAGTGGTAATAGACCCGTGTTTTAAAATGCATGGCCACTGCATTCGGCCATCTACTATCAAAAATCCATATTAAGAGCATCTACCAGTGCTGTCAACTGAAGAAGGAAACATGTCCGAACATATTCCATCTAGAGCCACAGCCCATCCCTAAATTTTATAAATGCTGTATTTACATTAAAAAAAGTATCCACGAGCATGTCAAAATGTGCGCCATAGTACGCTTTTCAAAGGCCCACTTTACTAAAGCCTTGCCACAGGATTGGAAGACTGTAATGTCCTGTGCACTTACACATTGGAAGACTGTAATGTCCTGCGCACTTACACATTCCTTAATGAGGATCAATGTACGTGGTTAGTTTGATGGTGTCACCACTTGTTTTAGTACGTACCCTTGAGCGAAACGTCTTCAAAATAAACTTCCATTTAACGTTCCTCAGTTTGGGTTTTCCCTCGTGTACCTTTCAATTGAAATGCCCAAAAGTTCACAATCTCAGTGTTCAATTTCATCCACTTAAGATTTCCTCAGTCTAGCTTGCAAACCCACTACTCCCCTGCTCCTCGAAGAAACCTTAAATAATGGGGAGTTTCACTGTAATACAAGATTGAATAAGGCACTGTACTGCAGAAAACCTGGCGTTAGCAGCCACATTCCTTGGAAATACATACTTGTGACCCAACAAATATTATTATGTCCACAACCTGGCCACTTCCAATTCCTCTTGTATCTCTTCACATGCTCCTCATGTGTGCATATCCATCACACAGACCTATGCTGAAAGATGTAAACTGAAACCCAACCTCTGCAAAATTTGAGACTCACACATGCCACGCAATGTGTGGGGAAATGGAACTAAATCCTGGAATCTTCTGTTATCTAGAAACGAGCACGTGTGTGCATTATGATGAAATATGGTTATTTGCATGTTAACAAAACACATGGCCATCTTTCAGAACATTTGCTGTGTTCAGGTGGGCATTTCCTAGTCACACTGAACTAAGCAGCAACATTTTGCCAGCTTTTGTTACTGATTCTGCTACAACTTAACAATATGGATTATATAACATACCAGTTCTTTGAGCTAACATTTTGAAAGACAGAGATGTATAAAGCTGACAGATTTAATGCCCCTTGAATATACAGCACCAACAATACAGTTGTCACACAATACGTGTTGCATCTGGAGTGTCAATTCTAATTTCACAGCATATCTGTCATGTCGGATCACTAAAAGTGATTTAAATGTTAGTGATAATTTTGTCAATTTCATCCCCCAACCACTTTCATAATAAATGTAAACATTTTCAGCAATTTATCTCAGTAATTAACCAACTTGATGAACAAAATTTTTGTTTCACAATAAGTTTATTTCATGCCTCTACATGTTTTGAGCACATGTGCTCAAAACATGTAGAGGCATGAAATAAAACTCTTTGTGAAACAAATTTTGTGCATCAAGTTGGTTAAATACTGAGATAAATATCCTGAGATGCACGGACAACAAAATGTCAAAATTTTCAGCAATGTTAGTATGTGACCATTTTCTTTAAGATTCAAAATGATTAAAAGAGAATCAGACACACACAATAACAATAATATGATTTTTTACATAGAAAATTCATAACATGCAATTAAGTGAGCAAGAATACATTCTTCTGTCTGACATGACAGAACACATCAACAGAAAAGGATGTCAAAATTGCTGTAAGTGAACACAGCTCTGTGCAGTCTAAAATATTTCCTGGTTTACCCAATGACTGGTCGAATTTAGAAACTCAGAATTACATCATTATGCATCACCACCTCACATGAATTACACTAGACATAAGGAATTTAAATCTGATGTGTGGTTGACCATGCATCGTAATTCAGTGTGGATAAGAGTAGTGTGTCCACTGAGGAGTTCGTAGCACAGTTGTGCTACGAACTCCTCAACTGACACACTACCTGCCAACTGGTTCTGACGGCCTTCCTGCAGCCACGGCACAATAACAACACGTGGCGATAACACTACACAGTCAGCAGCTCCTGAAGATGGGCTCATGGTTGTCCAAAACATGTTGAGCAACTTGTAAAGGAGAAATAAAGGATAACACAAAAGTGGCATCTAGTTGGTTTCTTATCCACACTGATATGGAATTTAATTTAAACGACATACTCCAATAGCAGGACACACTATTAATGCTCACATAATGGGTAAACACTGGTAGTAAAGGAAAAGTGCCAGAAGATGTAATTATGACATATGTACCTTTGTATCCTGTTTACATTTTGGGCATTTAATTGTGCTGTCTCTTTTTACAGAATCTCCTGTTTCATCTACCAGCTTCTTCTCCAGGCAAGATTCACAGAAGACATGCAGGCATGACAACACACGAGGACTGCAGTACTTTTTGCTAAATTGAAGAAGGGAAAAAAACCCATAAATTAATCCTATTTGGCAGCAATGTATACCGATCTTATGTCACACAAAACCACTCTGCATGACAGCAATGTCTGGTATGTTGTTCAACCTTACCACCAAAAACTGAAGGAAACTTGACGCAGTAAGAGCAGCAAGGCAGTCACAGTGTACAGTGTACTTAACCCACAGCTAGATCTGTCTAGGTGTTACACTTCATCACAAACGTTTACTTTAATTTGCAATATGTTAACTATGTATGACATTTAGAATATCTAATTAAGAAGCCCCTGTACCCACAAAGAGAGCGACAATTGGTAATTAAGGTAAAATCATGTAATGCATTATTATGTATGCTACTGGCACATATTCACAGCTATCTAAAATCAGTTCTGAAATACAAATTTTTAATTTTGTGTACCTATCATCTGGACATGCTATATTTATGTGAGCAAGGATGTGAGGATCCGTGGTTATTTTTCGCAGTCAAAAGGAGTCCGCGAGCAAAACGTTTGGGAAATGTTGATCTCATATAACCTCAGACTGATTACTGTTCCAGTGTCTTCTTGTTTATAGTTCTTAATGATTTCTTTATTATTATATTACTACTGAATATTAAAAAAAATTGATTGTAAATTTAACATTTACACATTTAGACTGATTATCATTAAAATGACCAAGTTTTAATTCATTTTCTATACCTAATGGACCCACAATGACATCTGTCAACTGGCTAATTACCTCTGTTCCTCCTTTCTTTCATCCAAGTATTTGTATGGCTACTGCTTTTATATTTCCTTGTTTTGTTTCTGCATGTCACTGAAGTGCTGTTTGTTCACTAGGGCTTCCTCAGATTTTGTACAATTTACAATAAAAGTTTATCAATTAATTTATTATATCATTTTAATGATAATAAATAATTAGTAACCATTAAATTTACAATCTATTTTTCAATATTTTGACAATGAATATAAGAACAATTAAATTCTAAAACTGTAAAAAAAAGCAATGTACAGAAAACAAATGAAGGTTACATTTGGTGATTCTGACGCAGATGCTTTAGTAGTACTGAAACATGCAACCAGCACAAATCATTAAAAGTTTTATTAAATGAAATAGTGTTGTGCTGATTTATAGAATGTCGTTCTAAAAAAAAAATGTGGTGTTACTGGTAATTGGTGAGGTGACTACACAAACTGGACATGGAAAAGACTTTCCAAATTCTGCCATTTTTAATACACCTTGGTATAGAAAATAACAACAACGCAAAAAACAGAATGGGTATTTCACAGAACCTGAATGTCTTTGGATCCAAATTTAATGAGTTAAAACAGACTGATACATAAAATGGCCTTCAATCAAATTCAACAACCAATAAAGAATCTACACAGAAAGAAATGATAAGACAGACATTCATAAGGTACATATTTTTGATGCTGGGAGAAAGAAAAACAGACATCTGAGGTCAAGAAGGGTGAAGCATATTGTGACACAGAGAGCAGTGAACTGTCTGAGGAGTTTAGTAAAGACAGACACAGAATTGAGACACTATGTAACCAGAATGGAGAAGGGTAGTGGACACTGCTGAAGTGTAATGATTCTCATCACTGTTTAAAAATAGATGGACTCAAGCAACCAACCCGGATCCAAAATGACAGCAACAGGAATAATCTGCCCAACACAGAATGAAATTATTCTGTATCTAATGTTTAGGGGCATCAAAACGTTTTAACATTTTTGTTTACAGAAATCCATTGGCTACTTAATGGTGGGCCCGGTAGCTCAGTCGGTATGGTGACTGACTACAGGCTGGACGGTCTGGGATCAAATCCTGGTGGGGACGAGATTTACCACCCGTCCAGACCGGCCCTGGGGCCCTCCCAGCCTCCTGTAAAATGGGTACCGGGTCTTTCCTAGGGGTAAAGTGCAGCCGAGGCGTGCTGCTGACAACTCGCCCCCTTCTAGTGCCGCGGTCATGGAAGAGTGGAGCTATACCTCTACCCACCCTCTGGGCCACACCGGGCCTGTAACGGGAAAGCTTTACCTTTACCTTTATTGGCTACTTAATTGCCAAACCCACCATTAGTTACATGACTCAACAGCTCATAAGAAAACAAAGTCAGGATTGTTCACCTATGAAAAAAAGGATTTCAAAGGGTACTGCAAACACCATTTCGTGACAAAAGCACAACATGGTCGAACTACATTCTTTGTTTTCTCGCAAGCTGGTCTTATTTGACCATGGGCCACTAGGCCACCAAAAACAATGAGACTTATTTGACCATGGTCAGATATGGGAGTGGATGTGCTCAGAAGAGACCAGCTTACTGCTGACAAACACTTGCATAATTTGCAGTACCTTCAACAGAACACTCAAATCAAAACAATGTGAAAACACATGAAAAGATATAACTATTACACTGCAGTCAAATCAGCATGAAACATGACGCATAGGTACGCAAAAGGTTCAGGCTGAATGCAGATGTAAGAACCCTGCCTCTAAGGAGAATGTTGGCAGATGCAATGAGCTGGGTTCTGCATACCGCAGACTGTCTCTTCATTGCCAGGCACACAGAATATCACTGAATCAGGAGTGATACCCCTGAGTAAGACTGTCAAAGACAGACAGCCTGGATCCAGTTCCTAGCAGGAAATACAACTTACAAAATTGGGTTATGAGTGCACTGAAAAAGGTTCTCTAAGGATGATCGAAATGATGGTTTGAAAATTAATTTAAAAAAGAAAAGAAAACAGAGAGACCGAATAGGTGGGAGGCTCTCTGCACTTTCAATTTGGATTTGTAGATGGCAGGAGAATAAGTGACAACATTTTAAAACTATAACTACAGGTGACATTATATATAAGACAGAAGACAGGTAGCAAATATTGGTATTTTATTGTTATGGAACACTATTATTGGTATTTTATTGTTATGAAACACTATTAATAGGAAAGTCATTAACTGTGTTAATTAATTTCTCCTTATATAGAGTTAACATTATTTGTTTCACGTGGAAAATGGATGAGAAATAAACTAAAACAGAGAATAAATTTGGAAAAGCAAGCAATGGTAAGGAAGACATACATACACAACACACACATACACACATAAATTGACATATTCAAGTTGTGTTAGTATATTAAAAAAATATGAATGAGGCAGTACATCAACAATTCATCTGCTACAAGAAAGCCTACAATTCACTCTGAAGGCCCCCAGGTTTGGCGTATCCATTAAACTAGGGAATGAAAATAAAGTGAAACCTACAGTGATGTGAACACAGAAAAACGTTTGTTTGATACATTCCTCTTACCCAGAAATGTGTGAAACAAATGCTTTATTGTTATTGCTTTACAATCCTTTTGATTAATATGCCATCAGAAATCTCCAAGCAAACCAGAAGAAAATAAAACTGGATGGACACATCAGCTTCTGGTCCATGCCAATGATGTTAATTTACTGGTACAGAACATACATACTACAATGAAAAGCGTAGCTTTATTAATTGCTAGTAAGAAAATTTGTCTAGAAGTACATGAAGAGAAAATGTTCATATCTGAACAGGATGCAAGGCAAAATAATGACCCAGAGGTAGGTAATAAAATCTTTGAGAATGTGGTACTGTTCAAATATTTGGGAACAACCCAAACAAATCAAAATTGAATTCATGAAGATATTAAGAGGATACAACTCCAGGAATACTTGCTACTGTTTGAATAAGTACCATTTGTATTCGTGTTTGGTTTCCAAAATTACAGAACTTAAAATATTAAAAATTGTAACTTTTCCTGGTGTTTTGTATGGGTGTGAAACTTGGTCTCTCACATTAAGGAAAGAATGCAAGTTGCAATTGTTTTAGAAAAATGAACTGAGAAAGATATTTGCACCTGAGAGGCATGAAATAACAGAAGACCAGAGAATACTGCATAATGGGGAGCTTTGTAATTTGTACTCATCACCGAGTATTATTTGCCTGTGATTAAAACAAGGAGAATGAGATGTATAAGGCATGCAACAAATACATGAGAGAAGAGAAATGCATTCAGATGGGAAAACCTGAAGGAAAGGGACAATGTTAAAGGCTCAGGCATAGACAGATGAACAGTATTAAACTAGGTATTACAGAAATAAAATGGGTGCAGATTGGATTAATTTTGCTCACGAAAGGGACGAGTGGCGAGATCATGTGAATACAGTAATGGATTCCCTATCTGAGAAACCAACAGCTTCTCAAGCAAGACTCTGTTCTATGGCCATAATTAGAAAACAGGGGTTACATGGGGGGAGTTTTAATGCATCTCACACACAACTGGGTACAAAATAACGCCAAAAGTTGAATGTCAACAATTCATTATCTCACCTGCATATATTGCATATTTGATCCCGGTTTTCAGACGGACTAGATTCTTCTAAGGGGCCAGGGCTACTTCCTCCAAACCCATCTCCAAATAGGCCTAAATCATTTTCATCATTGGAATCCATTTCCATGATAGAATGGTTGATTTGGCGAATATGAATGCTTGTAAAACCTGTAGTGTTGCTGAATAATCAGAACTTCAAGCTTTCATTGATGCAGACTCGACCTTAAAATAAGAATATCATCTTGTAGCACCTGCGTGATTACTGCAACTGCACAGCCCTTCATAACTGCTGCAAATTAAATATAATTTTTGTGTCCTTGGACTGCTCTTTTTTACCCCTGGATTGCCGCTCTGCTTCGCTGCGGAATCGTACTATAGACGCATTTCGGGCATTTTAAACAACTTTATACAAAACAACAATATTCATTACTCTATACCAATCAGTAAACTGCGTAGACGATATGCTGAACATCGTCAAACTCACGGAAAATTATCAACGAAAAAATCAACAAATATAGTCGAGGTCAAATCTACCAATGTCAATATTCGACGCACAGATGTTTGAACGTACCACTATTAGACATGTGAACTCAGAAAATTACTATGTGATTAGAAATCTATGTTCACATGACACATATCGCAGTTAATGTGCATACACGATACCACTGCACACAAATTTAACACGTTATTACCTGCAAAACTTACCCTTGCCATTGCAAATGGCGCGAACCCCTCATCTGTTCCTGCCTAATTCCACACACATATTGCATACTCTCTGGCATGGTTCGGGCTCTGACATCAATTTAGTACTCAGATCACGGATTATTTCATAGCACAGATGCATGCACAGACGATGCGTGTTCCGCAATTATCTGTCAAGATCAAATACGGGTAGTAACAATAATAATTCAATTTAATTCGTTTTGATTATTTTTTGGAATGGTCAGTGATTTTGACGGGGCGTGGGGGGCAAAGCAGGGCCAAGAAATATTTCTTCTTCGAAGGGTACAACGAACTGTCTATTTAATGGTTACTGGGGGTAAAGTGGCCGGGACAGGAAGCAAGCCGTTGTACATTGGCTAGATTCAAGGTTAAGAATGCGTGGAACTTTACCACCATTGCCCAAGTACCTCCATGGCGGCGTGCTTAATGAAGCACAGGATCTTTATCTTTTACCTTAATTATGTGTGTGTTTGGTCTTTTCGAAATGCAGCAATGTTATGTGTGTGTTTGGTCTTTTCGAAATGCAGCATTGGTGTGGACTTACTGGCATCGTTTTATGGAAGATATTTTTAACAAATGCAGTGGTTTTTTTTGGTCGTTGGACGAAGAATATCCCTATGCTATGTGCTTTTATTCGTAGCTGAGTACATCCATATCTGTAAGTCGTAATTCAACAGCATCACAGTAGAATAAAATAGAGGGCTCTTCATGTAGTGTTTATCTTTTCATTTAAAACACAATATAGTGCCGGGTTTAAGTACCGTGGACCAGAGGTACTGTATTTCACTTAGGAAGATTCGAAAGTAGTTTTTTCTTGAACACAAGAGATTACTGTTGTCTGGGTTGTGGCAACATGTGGTGTGACAGCTAGTTATGAACATTTCAGAGAATGTTGTCCTCATTCTCCAGGGTAGAAATGAGTGGAATGTATGGCTGTGTTTGGACATAATTTTGTAATTATGAAGAATGTATAAGAACAAGAGGAAATTTGATTGAAAACAGAATGTTTAACCTAGAATTACATTGTTTAACATCACATAATGGTTCAGGAGTACTGCCTGTATGATTTGTCAACAAACAGTTGCAGTAATAAAAGGGCAAATACAAATTATCTTATCGTTGCACCGTGCATTTTGTAGTTTATTTAAGTAACACACCAACAAA
>Ga0136643_10004205_pt1 | contig 19740 bp, 10 predicted proteins | sample TergutLab28metaG_FD_96883 | JGI IMG/M metagenome (GOLD analysis project Ga0136643, IMG submission 96883) | Labiotermes labralis P1 segment gut microbial communities from Petit-Saut dam, French Guiana - Lab288 P1 (version 3) (version 3) | ecosystem: Host-associated > Arthropoda: Insects >...
AAACCCCTGATGATGGACAGAGGAACTGTCTGAAACATGTAGAGTTTTATTCCAAAAATAAATTTGAGAAATTAGTGCATCTAGTTGGTGTTATTTTAAGTATTTATCACCTGAATGTCAAACATGTCATTAACTTGAATCATTTTATGTACACTTAAAATAATTTATCTTGAATCACTTCTGTCCGTTATGTGTTGAAAGTCACGCAGTCATTTCTGGCTATAATGATGAGCTAATGATAGTATTTGTATATATCTCAGTAATTAACCAACTTGATGCACAAAATGTTTGTTTTACAATAAGTTTATTTCATGCCTCTACATGTTTCGAGCACATGAGCTCATCATCAGGAGGTCAAAATTGTATTACACAGCTTCTGGTATCATCACACTGAAACAAGTGAGTGGTCTAAAATTACTAAAATACAATTCTATAAATATGAGCAAATAATATTTATAGAATTGTATTTTAGTAATTTTGGACCACTCACTTGTTTCAGTGTGATGATACCAGAGGCTGTGTAATGCAATTTTGACCTCCTGATGATAAGTGCATGTTCTCGAAACATGTAGAGGCATGAAATAAAACTTATTGTAAAACAAAAATTTTGTGCATCAAGTTAGCTAATTACTGAGATAAATATACTGAGATGCATGGTCAGCAAAAGTAAAAAAAAAAAAGTACTTGTATTGTTGGAACTACATTGTTGTGGAGGAAGTGTAAAGGAAACAATGCTGTTTTGACCTTTGCATTTTGTCACAACTTTAACTTCTTCTCTTAACAGTACATTTATAATCTATTCATGTTTGTTTACATCATGTAACTTTCACTTCACCCGTGTTTAAACATCCATATATTACATTATTATTTTTTCACAAAATTCTACCAGTTCTGGTCAAATACCACACTCGTGTATACCCTCTTTACTTTCTAAGTTGTGATCTGCATCATTCTGCATGATATTTTCATTTTCCAGCTCTTCGGTAGTCACTCAAGGTATTATTTCTGTTTGCGAATAAATGTTTATTTATATTACTTTATTTGTTCATTCATTCATTCATTTAACAAACCACATATCAAATAACTGAACCACAATGTGCAAGCAATTGCTTAACTTCAGCAAACCACTGTTCATTGTTCTGTACAGGTCAGTTTATCTTTTATCATCTTTCTGATTAACATTTACAGTATTGTTAAAAAACGGCATCTGGACACAGGTGGCACAACAATACTCGCCACTTTGTTAACAATAATCAATTCCCCTTTCTCTTAACTGCATGAGTAGAGGTTAGAGTCACTAAATACAGCACCACCATTTCATACACACAAATAAATATGACTGATATTTGGTCTGTGAGTCAAGGATGTATACTGATTAATTAATTTTCATTTCTGAAAAATGTGTTGACAAGGGCAGCCCCAAGATTTTGAGAAATGTAGAGAAGGTAAACATGCAAAGATTGAAAAAGGTACAATGCAGTTTGTGTAAGGTTATAACCAGGTTTGCTTCGACAAACTGCATAAAACCGTACAACAGTCCATTCGGCTGAACCGCTGTCATCGTTTGTTCCGTCTTTTCCAAATGCACTTACACATGAACTAAACTTGCACAGGAAGTTAGATGTGTTGCATGTCTTATCAATAATGAGATTTTCAGATGAGCCTTACATTCAATTATTTGGGTTCTCAATGGCAGCAAAAAGGCTTTTACACTTACAAAGTTAGTACTGTAAATAGGAATGGAAATAAGGGGCTATTTGACTCTCCTTGTACTTCCTCCAGTTCATTTGGGATTACTAAACTTCAAGAAATGTAATATTCGCTAAACAGAAATATTTTTACCATAGGGAATAAAGCCAGGACATAAATGCCGCAAATTGAAAGGTTAATGTATATACATGTAAAACACAATGAATACGCCATTTAATATTCCCTGTTCACTTAATGTTGAGTTTCAATTATCAGTAGCCAGTGGCGTACCAAGGGGAGGGGGGTTAGGGGTTCAAACCCCACCATATATTCCGAAGGCCCTCCAAAATCGTGCCAAACTCAACCCAATTGTGGAAACTGTTAAAAATTGCTGAATTTAGGACGCCAACACACCAAGATGTTCGGAAAAAAGGCAGTAAAATTTTAAAACTACCGCCGGTTCGCAATTGTTTTACATTAGTAATGACAAATAAATTGGTTGTCATCATAAATAGTCTTAAAGTACCAAAAATTAAGAAAATTTTGCTATATGAAATTAAATTTCTTGTACCAAATTACAGCTGCCTCCAGAACCCCTGACTAGGGATCTATCGCCCCCAGATCCCCGTTCTCCTTGTCCTCTGTCCTCAACTGAATTTGTTGAACCCCGCCCCCCCACCGAACAAAATTCCTGGGTAAGCCACTGTCAGTAGCCAATAAACCCAACACTAAACATTCTCCATTTCAGCTTTCCTTCAACATAGTTCTTAATTCTAATGCTCTTCAAAGAAACCTGAAATAATGTTTCACCAAGTCATTTTAGAAGAATCAGAAAATAAAATTAATTTTGTACATCTTCCTTGCAATGGTTAATATACAGATAAGATTTAATTCAATGTAATGCAAAATGTACACCATACACACATGACTGCAGAATTTTTTTGTTGTTGTTGTTATACTGTGCATGTTGTCAAGTCACTCAATTATTTTACCAACCATAGGACACTCTTGGCAACACAACACAACACGGCTCCCTGATGATGGTCCTAGGACCAAAACATGTCAGAGCGTTTTAATGTTTTAATGTGTAAATTTTATAAATTTATATAAGTGCAGTGGTTGGTAAAATAATTGAGTGACTGCAGAATGTTGTGGCAAACATATGTAGCGCTCTTCAGGGAGTACACAAAATGTTAGTGTTTAGTTAAAAAATTATAACACTGTCAAAGATTAAGGTAAAATGTACAAAGTTTAATGCAATGTGTTCGCTTGAAATAGATGATGCTGTATAAGGAAACAGGAAACAATTAGTATAATATTTTGCATCCAGGCATTTTCTTATCAGTATAAGCTGAAAGTCTGAACTAATGGAGAAAATTATTTCTATAGTAAAACCAACAAGATGCACCAGTGTATCAAATATATTTTATTTTCAAATGACACTACATGTTTCGGACAGTCTTTCTGTCCATCATCAGGAGCTCAAGACTGTACATACAGCAACAGGCATTTGTCAAACAGATGCCTGCTGCTGTATGTACAGTCGTGAACTCCTGATGATGGATGGAAAGACCGCCTGAAACATGTAGTGTCATTCCAAAATAAAATAAATTTGATACGTTGGTGCATCTTGTTGGTTTTACTATAGAAATATATTAGGATGCACGGCCCTATGAATGTCAAATAATGAGTAAACATAAATGGTAAAATTACATTAAAATTTAGTGATATAAATCAGCTAAACATAAAATGTAAAAACTTGACCTGTGCACAGCGAAGTCTGTCCAATATATATGCAACTGTGCTATATACAGATTGAGTTCTTACTTGTTTTATTCCGCTGGTTTTATATTACACAATTTTAACCCAATTCTAACACTTATTTTAAATCTATTATTTCATGCTTTCTACTAATATTGTAAATAGGATGCTTGGATGTAACCATTTTACTAATAGTGTCATGTTATCGAGTATACACCATCATCTATTTCAAATTAGTACATTGTAAATAATTTCATAATGCACATGACCTATGTGTGTGTACTTCCTACAGATGACTACATGTGTTAGCTAAAACATGTTCGAGTAACTTGTACATGGCATAAATTGTGCAATACGTTTGAATAAATCTTCAACTGTATATCACAAAATAAATTAAGAAATCTGTAAAGCAACATTAATTGTTGTTATATCTTGTACAGCCTGGGGTTGTGATGTGACATGAGGTGAATATTCAGCAGTGCAACGTTCTATTTTGGTCCCTGAAAACAGGGTCACTCAAAAGCAAATATTCATTAGAATTTTTTTTTAACTTTGGACTTCACATGCCATGTATGTGACTGGTAGAGAGCCTGTTGAAACTTAAACAGGAAAATGTCACAATTCAGAACTCTAGGTGTGATATCTAAAAGGTAAACTTTACATTCACCCAGTCTTATATATTATAGCCTTGCAGGGATAATATTAAAACAGTTTTACTGAATATGCAAATAATGAACTTGACAATTCTTTTAAGAACAGCTTAATAGATTACATCTTTACTGGCAAAGGTTGAGGACACAACACCATCCAACGTATAGGATCTTCTCAAGTGCTTCACAAGGACAGATTGATTTTTGCAATCACATATTTGTAACTACCAAAATCACTTGTGACGGCATGTGGGAAAAAAAACAAATATAATAACAAAACCATAGGCATTTATAGCTTTCAGGAAAAGATGTTAAATGCCACACTAAATTTTGAAAAATTTATTCTACTTCAAGCAGGTCTTTCTTCTTAGTTACTACAGGAAGACATTAGTTTCTGAAGAATCCACATTGTTCATGACAGGACTAATGTTCATTTATAAATAAGCCACACTGGTCATGCCAGGATTATGTGAAATGGTTTCATGTTCTCAATATTTGACAGCAGCTTCAGCAAGGTTTGGTTTGATAATTCAAAGGTTACCAAGGCCAGTTGATTGTCAGAGAATTTGATGTTTGTTGGACTGTGTATCATTGTGATAACTGAAGAATAAAACCAACTAGATGCTACTTATTATTTTATTGTACTTCTTATAGGCTCAAAATGTTTCAGGCACTACTAAGCCCATCATCAGGAGCTCGCAACTATAATCATGAGCTCCTGATGATGGGCACAGTAATGTCCAAAACATGTTGAGCCTATAAGAAGTACAATAAAATAATAAGTAGCATCTAGTTGGTTTTTATACTTCAAATTGTCAGAGAATTGTTTGAATATGATACATTTCTTTCAGTAACAGATTTTAATTTTGCGGCTGGAATTTTTTATTCCCATTCAATAAAACATTTTTAAATGCTCAAGATGAAGTTGCTTCTAACACAATTAGAAGCCATAAACTAATAATAACTCACACTAAGAGGATGAAAATACAAAATCAGAACGAGCATCACAAAATGTATCACAAATTTTCCGTTACAGTTCAAGACCTTTCTAGTAACTTCTTGGGGTTTAAAAGGTTTACAAGGAATTTTGACTAATTTTTTTTAATGATACCACACATGAAAATCAGAATGCATATAAAATATAAACTATCTGGGTGATGAATTTACAATGAAGAAAAAAATTACTGAGATGATGTGAATAGCTGGGGATTTTGAACATAATACTACATTTTCTACAGAAGTATTGACATCAAATGCATTTAAAACTGAAGGCTCCTCAGTCTTGTGACATTTAATGCTGTATTGTGATAAAGTGTAGCATTGTTTGAGAGGAACCTGCTGCCTCCAGCATTAGAGTGAATGCATTACACATCAGTGCACTTCTGTCAGACTCCATGGAAGCTCATTCCAGAAAGCAGCAGATCTGTCACTCACCGCTGTCAAAACCACAAATTTTCCTACATATTCAAAAACTGTTTCTTTTATGAATATCATCACCTATCAAGATATGGCCATAGAGTATATGTGTGTGTGTGTGTGTGTCAAGAAGGAAATCAATTACAGTCTCATGTTGTAACCAGCTCTGTCAAGATCTGTCCTGTATGTAGCATTTTCTTCCCATTTATGAGGCCTTAAAATTGTAATGGAAATTACTGAGAAAAATATCATTGTAATGCCACTCCAGAACCTTTAGGAAAAGTGTTCAACCACTGTCTGCTCTTGAAGTGTACAATTTTTGTAACAACCATTTTGCATGAAATACCATTATGCCTAAATTAAGATGTAATATGGGGGCTATATAACTACCAATGGTCCATACTCATTTTAATTTATCTACAGTGATACTGTTAGTCTTAATACTGATAGTGTCATTAAATAAACTACAAAAAGGTTTAAAAAAATACTGTATTTGTCCAGTTCCAATTAAATCCTAAAATGAAACCACATTTGTTGGGTTACTGGAGAGGTAAACAACAATTTACCTTTAAATTTTGTTGCTTTCGTCCTGAATGTACAATCTTATTCAGGAGTCAGCTGCGTTATTGTCAGCTAAAAACCGATGTTTTGGGGACATGATCTGGTTCTATCATCAGTGTCGAAGACAAAATATTGGTTTGCAACTCTTCATTATACAGTTGTATTTTTTATTTAGTTCAAAATTATGCTTTGTCTTCAATTTTCTTTCCCATCTTCCAAACAATATTTTCCACCTGATTTATATATATTCTGTACAGACCCCAGTCACTGTTTCAATACACACATAATAGTACTGATTACAGCAAGACTGTTAGAGAATGCACCAATAAAGATCACTGTTGCTAGTATGTATGTGACATCATATGTTCTGACTGAAATTTACTAATTTTTTGCCAAACTACCAGTGCAGTTCTACAAGCCTATATGGTGTCACACCCAGAAACATGGTAATCTTCACAGTCACTGCAATTAAAACCTTGTATCTCATAACGTACCAATATTAAGAGCGTGTGTGCATGTGTGTGCGCATGCTGATGTGCTCAAGCAGTAATTACTTGGAAAAATCAATATATATCTTCCATCATTCTCAAACTTTCTCATAGTAATCTGTCTTTCAAACGGCTGAGCTTATGGGTTCGGTAAAGAAAACATAGATAAACTGAACACAAGATTACCTTTTCTTTTTTTGAATCATCTGATTACAATTCTTGTCATTCATAATGCCAAGTATGTAATCCCTTTATTATACATTGTCACTTAAGACTTTAAAATCATTACAACACACCTCTATTTGCCAATATGTTTTCATTCACAAGAAGGTTTAAATTCTGTATTGTGTGGTGAAATACAGAGTAAAATTAACTAGTATATTCACTACAATTTTTAAGGGTGTGCGTTTCTATAGAAAAAGTTTGTAATGCCGGTGAATTCATACACAATGTTGAAATTTAACCATTCAATTTTCACTCCCCCATAGTGAGTTGATTCAAGAAGGTTAGCTGTATGGTACAAACCAGACTTTTATTCAGGAGGTGATCAGTTCGAATACTGGTGGAGATACATGTTATACTGACTGAGGGTTTTGATTATTTTCCTCAAACCCTACAAACAAATTCCAGCACAAACCTCAAACAATCCATGACCACTTCCAGATCCTTTGCAGTTCAGTATTCTTCATACATCCCACCATTGCTACTACGTACCCTGAGACACTACCAGCATTTCAAACTAAACAATAAATAAATAAATAATACATACATAAGAACTGAACTACCTTGTTGTCTCATGCATAGCTAACAGCAACAAAAATTGCACTTTACTTGATAAAAACATTTGGCTAAAAGAAATAGGTACATGAAATTTAGAAAAGGATACTTCCATTCATTATTACACTTTGTAAATAAAGCCTCTGCAGAAGTGCATTTCAACTGTACATGCAAATATTTGCCACCTTCAGTCCTATTGTTGCTGGACTGCCCAGTTTTACAAGTACAGTATTCTTTAAAGAGATAAGAGAATACACTGTAGGAAATTTTTTATGTGATGATTCTCATGCACTGAAAATTGTTAATGAAAGAAAGAGCAATCACTGAAAAATATTTCAATGTGTACCCTCTGACTTCACTCAAAATCTTTAGAAGAATATTTATTTATGTACCGTGCTGAATCCTTATTCAGTATAATTATTTCTTGCAATTATGCAGATCATAAATTTTGGTTCACATTCAACACTTGTATGTGTACTTGTCCAAGTAAGCTGAAGGAATGCAATTCACATCAACAATTCTTTCACCACATATAAACACAAATAAACACTTGCTGAATGACTGTTTTCGTGTACATAAAGCACATGAAAACATTTTCTATTGAATAATTTCGTTGCCAAATATACATGAAACCTTTGTGAAATTTATATTACTATGACTACATATTTGGACCTAGGAGGGAGGAGGTAACGGGGGAATGGAGGAGATTGCATACCAAGGAGCTGAATGATTTGTACTCCTCACCCAATATTGTGCAGGTGATAAAATCGAGAAGAATGAGATGGGCTGGGCATGTGGTGCATATGGGTGAAGAGAGGGGGGTGTATAGGGTCTTGGTGGGGAAACCGGAGGGAAGGAGGCCACTGGGGAGGCCTAGGCGTAGATGGGTGGATAATATTAGGATGGATCTCCAGGAGGTGGGATGTGGGTATATAGACTGGATTGGGCTGGCCCAGGATAGGGACAGGTGGCGGACACTTGTGAGTGCGGTAATGAACCTTCGTGTTCCGTGAAATGCGGGGAATTTCTTGACTAGCTGCAAACCAGTTAGCTGCTCAAGAAGGACTCTGCACCATGGACTAAGTAAGTAAGTACATAGAAGACCTGACACGTTAACAATCCGTGACCCAGCAGAATTGCATAATCTGCTCAACAGTGTCGACTCCTTCTAAAATGTGGACCAATGGCAAGAACATTCCTTCAGCTTTGACCAATTCTGGCACAAGAAATATTTTACAGAAGAATACAAATTGAAATAGTTTCCATTTATTTTTAATCATGAAGTCTTTAAAGCTAGAATTAGACTTATTTATTTCCTTCGAGTGCTGCAGAATGCAGACTGTACAGATGCAGCACAAACAGGATTCAGTCTTATATCATTTGGTATTTTGGCTCGGAGTCCTCTTAAATCTCCCAAAATTTTCTGAAAACTCTTGGAATTGATAAACTTAATCTGGTTATATTTTGGTTACATCCCTTGGACTTCAAAACTGTTTTAAAAACTAATGATGTATGATAGTTTTTTTGACATCAGCATTATGAGTTGCAGGTTAAAAACATTAACGATACAGTGCCTGCAATGATATGAAGTATGCTGCTCCTGACCTCCTTCATGACCAGTAATTACACATACCACTCTTTAACGTCTCTAGTATCACGCTTCTTAGAAGGATTACTTGCGCACTTATCACTGCCATTCTTGATGTTTCCATTTATTTGCCGTGGACGTTGCTCTATATTTCCTGATCCAAGGAGGGCAGCAGTGGGTCCTTGTGACTGGGGATAATTCTTGCTCTCATCCACTTTGTATGAACCATCTGATCTGTTCTTAAACTTCAGGATGATGAGGATGATAAGTACAATGGCTATCATGGCACCTGCTATGATTCCAATGATCAATGCTGTGTTCTCAGCTGCTTCTGATGAGATGCGATCACGATGCTTGCGGTTAGGCTTTGATGGTGTCGTCGGTGATGGTATTGGAAGAAGTGGCAGTTCAGTGCTGGTGGTGGTTGAACTGCTACTGGTACCATGGCTGCTACCATCAGTTGATGTTTCCCTGCTGCTCATGTTGCCCGTAGTGTTGTATCCATTTGTAGATGGAGGCACTTCTGATGTACTGGAATATGGACTTGTACTGCTGTGAGACGCTGCTACTGTGGAGTAAGTAATATGTCGCACTTATGTAAGAGGATGGATGATGTTTTTGAAAAGACATGCAATGCATAAATTTGTATTCTACTTCATCATGTTCATATTACTTTGAAGTATTACACATAGCTCTTTTGTTATTGAGACAACCATGCATGAAACCACTAATGAGGTACATTTCAAAATTCTAGAAAACACAAAGAATATATTTCCAGGAAATTGAAACATAATTAAATAATTTTTTTTTAACATGAAACGGTACAGGGATAGGTTATGGACTTGATTGTAGGGGACAAAAATAAATTTGAAAATCTTGTTTAACTGTCTGAATCTAAATAATATATAGAAAATCCAGTTCCTACCTCAAAGAAATCATACATCTGCCTTACAAATATCAGCAGGTTCATGCTGTTTAGGGAGACAATTGTTGTTTATTGCAAGAGTCAAATAAACAGCATACATAAGCTAAGTCCAGAGTTTTTTTATTTACAGATTTCAACCACTGTAATTTAAAGGGTTAAGAGGTCTTCATTTTGTATGTATGAAATATAAAATTTTGAAATTCAGTGAATAAATTAACTTATTTCATTAAAGGAAATATATATTCAAAAAATATTATGACTAGCAAAACACAAAGTCAGATTTAAACACTAATTCTAACCCTTTAAAACACAATAAATACTATATGTGCAGCCTATTTCAACATTTCGAAACTCTGCAAGTTTTCGACTGAATTTGTGGGTTACCTATAATCTGAGAGCAGACCATGCTGTTTCCCCAAGGAGCATAAATGACCTAATCTGTTTAATGGAGATACAATGTGTTTACTGTGAGGTAAAAACTAACCTTATTTAGAAGAAATTCGCGCTTTAAAGAATGAAATACATTTACCTTGTAAGTGTTATGGGTCAATTTTGTGATACCTTCAGGTGGAAACAGAATGTACGTTTAATTGACAATCCAATGTTGTTATGTACAACACGCACTACTTTGAATACATGAAAATAACTTGTCCCATCTCAGAAAATAAACCACCATTTTGATGATCGTATCACTTTACTCTCAATAAATTAATATTTAATTCATATACAATAGTATGAACATGTAATCATTTTTGGCCTTTGTTCCAACTAACAAAGATTCTTCTGAAAACATTAAATAGTGAAAACATGATTATGAGTAGCTACAAATTTTCTGAACAGACACTGTTTTGTACATCATGCAATACCAACACAACCACCTTTCGTTCAGAGTTGTGGAAGCACTGAAAGGTGGACACTGGGATATGGTATTTCATTTGTGCTACCATTTCTTTCAAGTTACACGTAACTTTGTTGCACATTCCTTACTTTATTTTAATAACATCTGTAATCAGCATGTGAGCCTGAAGACATGCATGTTATGTCATTTATTCTTCAATTCATGAGAATGGGCTCTGATTTCAGTATAAAAAAATTAATTAAATAAAATAAAAAAGCAATGTGCTTCCTGGAAACTCCCCAGTCACAATACATTAATGTTTGAAGATTATAGAAGAACGTTCAATCCAATTCCTCATTTATTAATGTGCCAGTTTAATAAGACAGGGCCAATTATAAAACTAGAACAAAATATACACACTTAGCAGAAATTCACACACACAAAACACATTACACAGATTTATTATAGGATCAGAAGTTTAGACAGTATAACCCAAACAGTTTGTCAAAGTAACAGTGTCATAAACTGCAAAAAAAAAAAAAAGATATAAATTTTTAAAAATGTCTCGCTTCATTCAAACCATAGCTAACATGTAATTTTAGTATCACAAAATCTGCTTAAGATTTCTGAAATATGTAATAAAAGTATCAGATATTAGCCAATCATATTAACTAAGACCGAATGTCCATTGAATACATCAGTCTCACTGGCGATGGCATTTGCCGCCGAAGCGCAAAGAGCGGAAGATTGGTTTTGACGTTAAATGTCAACACAAACTAAGGTCTCCAAAATTTCGATTTGGCATGCGTAGGCCGACAGCTTCCAAAATGGTATTTCATTTCATTGCATTTATTTCACATTTCATTAATCTTATACACATAACAATAATAAGATTAAGAATAATGTTTGCAACCTCACCACCGATTTCAAATCTTTAGTAAACCATTTTAGGAACTGTGTTGCACGCGGCATGTTCGTACTTTCGCAATTGCCAAATAAACTATATCTTAATAAATATTTCTGTACCGAATGTAATCTTCAAACATTTATTTATCGAGTCATAACACTGCAAAACGGGAAGAACCAGTTAAAAATAGAAATAAAACTCCAGAAACCTGCAGAACACAAGTCGTGAAATTTGCTGGCAAGTATGACAGGTAAGACGAAAGGAAACGGAGGAGCAGAGTAAGAGGCTAGTACCAGGTTTTTGGGACGAGATGTCAGGAAAAAGTACCAGTCCGAAATACATGGGCCGCTAGAACTTCAGGAGCCGGCACAGTCACTGTAATGAAAGTTGCAAATGCTTTTGCACGGATCGTCCTTTCCGAGTTACATAACCTCGCCAGGCGATTGCCTACCCCATCCTGACCGCATTACGTAAATATCTTCTAAGCCACCAGTTACCGGAACTGAACAGTAGATCACCAAAACACATTTTCATTTATGCTGATGTAGTCTATGCGAAATTTGAAGTTACCTCAGCAGCGACTATTCAGAATACGGGGTTCTGCTCTGTGACGGTGCAAAGTCTCATAGAAACATAACTACAGTTCGAGAAATGTGCTTCTTCATTGTTCAGGATATTATGAGGCCTCATATGTCTCGAAAACTTGGACAAATTTTACAGGTCACACGGCGCCACATTCCAGGCAACAGTATATATTAATCAGTGGTGGAGCTTGTAAGAAGGGCGATGAAACAGAATGTAGAAATTACGGAGACACGTGACTGTTGTCAATCACAGAAAAATTTCTTCCAGTACTCTTAATTCAAGCTTAACTCTCGAAGTACACAAAGTTAATGGGGATCGTCAGTGATATAACACGACAAGTACTGTTCATATATTAAGTATTCAACAAGTGTAGAAGAAAGGATGGGAATGTGGCGGTATATTGCTGTTTATTTCAAATCAAACTACACTTATAAGTCAGAGTTTCAAATACATTTCTTTGGATGTGACTGATAACACCAGCTTTGCAACTATTTATATGCTGAAAGAAAGCCCCTGATATAGTTAGGGTGGAGATTTTGTCCAACATTCCTAACTGGGTGTAGCATGTCCATGGATCTAGTTAGGTTAACTGAAATCCGATTCATGAAACCCACAATGAAGTCCACAAAGGCAAGTATCTGTCTAATACTTTTCCTACTGAGAACTGTCTGAAACATTACTCTTCATATGTGTTTTAGGATATTCCATTACAAGGGTCTAAGCAAACCAGGATGGACTGAAATTGGATGGGACAAACCAGCTTGTGTTCTGAGTTGAACTTGTTAATTCACTGGGTGAAAACAAACATACAATTAAGAAAACACAGAATGTTTATTAGTTTCAGAAAGTAAGTTTTTCTAGAATAAATGCTTAGGAAATTGAGTCCTGTGAACGGAATGCAGGACAATATCTTTCATAAATACAAGTAACAAATCCTTTGAAAATGTGGAAAATTTCAAACTCTGGGGAAGGACAATAAAATTCGAAAACACAAGCATGAAGAAATTAAGGGCAGAATAAATTCAGAACACTGCAGAAAATAGCATAATGAGGAGTTTTGGGATTTGTACTTATGACCAAATATTATTTGGGTCATCAAACCAAAGAGAAAGAGATGACACTCGCATGTGGGGCTTGTGATAATGAAAAGTGATGCATACAGGCTTGCAGTGGGGAAAACCTAAGGGAAAGACACTGCTTGGAAGACCAAGACATAAATGGCAGGAAAGATATATATGCAGAATATAAAGAATTGGTTAAGTTGAAAGTTATAGACCCTAATGGGATACATTATGTCCTGCCCTGATTCCATTTTGAGCAGATTCCAAGAAACTGAATACATTTGTATTGTGGTGTTCATGTTAGAACAGAATAAAATAATGTTTGGGTTTGAGCCCTTCAGGGCCCACTGCACCTAGGCCTTAAGGCAGGCCCCTTGTGCCCTGTATTCTGTACTATGTTAAAAGGGCCCTGTTCCTTTGGTGTTCATGATACAGGCTCACATAACCAAATGCCATACCAGACTTTGTAGCAATTCTGCTTCATATTTGGGGGTCTCAGGTTACAAACTTGGACCGGTGACCAGCTATTCTGACAAATTTTCTTCATTTTTCTCAGAACCTCCAGCCAAATAATGGGATAGATTCAAAAGACAGACTATGATCATTTCATTCCACATACTTCCCAAGTCTGCATTCATTATTTATCATATCACTTGATGAGATATATGAGCTACTGACAGAATAGTTAAATTAACCACAAATGAATATGAAGTAGTGTAGGATTTGTCTTGGAGGTGTTTACATTCACCATTTAGATTCTTTATCTTATTGATATAAATCATAACTACATTAATATAAACAGCCAACTAGATGCAACAATAATAATTTTATTAATAATTTCAATCAGCTCAACATGTTTCAGGTGATAATTTCGCCCATCCTCAGGAGCACTAGACTGTGTTGACAGCTTGTGGTATAACGCACCGATGATGCTACCTGCTGGTGACCAGGATGAGGTGGAGTTCCACCTGTCAGTGCATTATACCACAAGGTGTCAACACAGTCTAGTGCTCCTGAGGATGGGCGAAATTATCACCTGAAACATGCTGAGCTGATTGAAATTATTAATAAAATTATTATTATTTTATCTAGTTGGCTGTTTATGTTATTGTATCAATGATGCACTGTCACATAAACATCAAATTCATATAACTACATTAGTTGCATAACTCATAGTGTACAGCGAAATTAGAAATTTCACAAAAATGTGGCCAGCAGTTTTGACAACAAAAGATACACAAATACAGACAGACATGAACGTCCATTAGGTACTAATTTTATGCACTTTGCCCAGACCATATGACAACTATATAACTCCTTCCAAATTTTAACTCTGTGAAATGAATTCACTTAAATATTACTTAAAAAATTCAGTCCCTACATCAGAGTAAGTGAACTGCATGTCCGTTATAGAGATGGGTTGGTTTTGCTGATTAGGGAAATAGTCATTGTTTGTTACAAGAATTGTATGAAACAGAAAGTACGAATATTAAAGTAGATGGTACATACAGTGGCTCTAATGTGCTTTGACAAGTTATTATGAAACTGTTTCTTGGCAAGGGAACAACATAAAGCAACACAACTCCACACACGTGTCTACTGTGAAACAGAGTATAAAGCTGATACTAGAAAACCATAAATGCAAGAAGACACACTCACACATGTGCAAGAGCGCACACGCACACACACCACTCATAAACGAGCTAAGATAATGCATGTGTTAATGTGAGTTTAATGTGCCAGGTCAGGGCAAATGAGGGAGAAAAGAGCTGGCATATAGGTATAAAGTGGAAGGGAATGGCAGCTTATTATATGTATTTTGATTAGAAAAATTAAAATGTTATTAGTAGGTCTACTTTTGATTAACATCAAAGACATTTTTAAATAAGATTATGGCCTTCTGAAATGGTTTGAGTTGTTTCAAAAATTTATACCAGTGTTTCACAAACTTTTTGCTCGCAGATCCCTTTGGGCTTTTAAAAATAACCACAGATCCTCGCAACTTTGGTCATTTAAATAAGCACCCAGATGATAGGTACCGAAAATTAAAAAATGTATATTTCACAACTGATTGTTAGATAGATACCAATACACACCAGTAGCACAAGTAACATTGCATTGCACGATTTAACCTTCATTAAAATGAGTGTCGCTTGCTTCATGGGTACGGAAAGTTTCTTAATTAGATGTTGTAATGGTCATACAAAATAAACATATCGCCAATTGAAGACGTTCTTTGATTATTTTTTGACAAAACATCACTTGAAAGTAGCCATTAATAAAAATATCCAGGGATCTGCAGAGCACACTTTGGGAACCACTGGTCTATACCATTTTTACCCCACATTGTTCACTCTTATATCACAAAGAAAGAGGAAACATTTTCTAGTGAAACAAGGGTTCATATCTACCATACAATCTGGTAGAACATTGCAGAAGACTATAAGCTTCATTTTCCAACTTATCTTCAGCTATACGGAAATGTACAGTATCAAAAAGTCTTAAAGCAGCTCCCATTTGTTACAGATAATATTATGTTCTCACAAACTAACATGCAAGAGTTGCTGTAATGTACAAATGAAGAGATGTACAACCATAGCACAAAATGAATGGGAAAGTATTATCTGACACTTGAAAGACTTTCAGAAATTACAAATTAGTCTTTGTATGTGAAGTGAGCTAATAATTCAACAATTTTAACACATCTCTGAGTTAGATTTTAACATTTGGAACAAGTTCCACCTGGCCTAATTGTTTGTTAAATGTATAATAACATATACTGTACTAAATCCATTTTTCATTTCTTATGTTACGTGTAGAAAAAGCATGTGTGTCCTTTCATATCTTGTGTATTAACATGGGTCAGAGTCTGGGATGGTAAACCACTGGTATTGTTACGAAGTGCAGCAGCAACTTGGATGGGTAAAGGTGCCAGTGGCAGGGGGCACCATAGTTGGAATAGTAACTCACTATGTGGTGGGAAAACAGATAGTCAACAACAGATGTCTTATTAATTCCAGAAGGTAGTACCATGTGACTGGGGTACACAGTGACGCAGTTGGTTGAGGCACTGTGCTACAAGCTGGAAGGTCACAGGTTCGATTTCTGATGGTGCCACTAGAATTTTTCATTGGCATAATACTTCCGGCCGTACTATGGCCCTGGGGTCGACTCAGTCTCTAACAGAAATGAGAACCAGGAATATATCCTGGGGGTAAAGGCAGCCAGTGCATAGGGCTGACCATCTTACCACCTTCATGTACTGATTGTTTTGAAATCTGGGAGCCTCAGCCTCCTGGAACTCTCAGGGCCTGTCCAGGACTGTAATAGGAGAGCTTTACCTTCACCTATAGTACCATATGACTAGACTGTAGGCTGGATGATCGAGGAACCGTCTCTGATTTTTACATGCACAAGGGATTTACCCTTTCTCTGAAGTACACTGACCACAATGGGTCCCACAAAGCCTCTTTTACAATAGGTACTGGGGGTTACTCTCTTGGGAGTAAAGTGGCCACAGCATGAATGGGAAAACTCACCTTCATCTAGTGCTAAGTTTAAGTAAGAATGAATGGAACTATACCTCCACTCCCTCAGTTGCCTTCATGGCATTCAGAAAGCCAGATTTACTTTTTTAGCACTGGAACAATGAAGACAGCTTACATCATTTCTTATTGGAAAGTAACTTCTGGTACAGATGTGGCAAAAATTTATGCCATCCCTCCTAAATGTCTGAAGTTAGAGTGACATTCGTGTACATAAATGATTACAAATATGAAATATTATTTACACAGCTGATGTTTGGATGTGTTACTACATTGGGTTATATTTGATAACTGATATACTCAGGTTACTAAATATTTCAGCCAATGAATAGCTATTTTTAAGGCAATTCCAACTGTTTCTTATGAACAGAGCTTGTAGACCCTAACATCTGATGCATGCGAGGAGGGAAACAAATGCACTACTTGAAATGTTTTGTTCTGTTAGAATATCAGACAATGACCAGGGCCCAGGAGATTCCCCCAGTTTTTGGCAGTGCTCTAAAACCCAGACTACAGCGTTGAAATTGACCTATTGTATGTACACACAATTCAGGTTGGATTTACTACCTCTACATCTCTGTAACTCAATGCATTACCATGAAGGTCAGTACAAAAGTAGGGCCTCCTGTTTCTTTTAATTGTGGTGCTGGATGGACTTCCTGGCCTTACACACCAGATAGTGACATTTTCCATCTCTGCCAGGCTCATTGGTGCTCCAGTCAGTCTGGCATATTCAACACAATGGCTCTGTAAAATGGCAGTTGTTGTGGACATACGCACTAGGCAGAGAATGATCTACTGAATTTTTTAACTGAAGAAAGCTCCAGTCCAACAGAGATTCACAGACGTGCAAGAAGTATGTATGATTGGGTGCCACAGATGTTAGTTTAGGTAATTGGTCTGTTATAAGAATGGTAATGAGGACAGAAATGACAGGCTTCACAGCCAGGCAGCACCAACAGAGACCAAAGACATGTTTGACGCTCATATGGCCGTGCATCCTATTATATTTCTATAGTAAAATGAACCAGATGCACCAATGTCTCGAATTTATTTTATTTTGGAATAGCATGCTACATGTTTTGGACGGTCTTTCCATCCATCTTCAGGAATTCATGACTGTACATACAGCAACAGGCATATGTCAAACAAATACTGCTGTCTGTTTGCTAGTAAGCAGTAGCAGTATCTGTTTGACATAAGACTGTCGCTGTATGTGCAGTCGTGAATCCTGATGATGGACAGAAAGACCATCTGAAACATGTAGAGTGTTATTCCAAAATAAAATAAATTTGAGACATTGGTGCATGTGGTTGGTTTTACTATAGAAACCAAAGACATGGTTTATGCACTGATTCAGGATGACCGTACCTTGTGTGGACATTAAAGAAGTTGCAACTACAAATTCAAAGGCCTCAGCCCCAGAGTACAATGAATCAAGTCCTTGCCCTGCATGAAAATGCCAGGCCACACACCAGTTTGTGCACAAGGGAGGCACTTGCAACAATGGGGTGGATTGTTCTCCATGACTTCCATGTTTCTGGCCCTCTGAAGCACACATTCTGACGATGTTTTGCGGAAAATGACAAGCTGAAAAACGAAGACCTCAGATGCTTCAGCAAAGAATTTTGAACTGCCTGCATACAGCACCACATGCAAAGATGAAACAAGTGTGTTGATAATGAAGACGACTTTGTGGAAAAATAATCTCGACTTGGTAACAGATGTATCCATGATATATATATATATATATATATATATAAATTTCTTTGTAACTGTAATTGTGGTTTCTGAGAAAAAAATAGGAAGCATTACTTTTACTGCACCTTTTATGTTGATAACAGGGTTTATTTGTTGTAGCAATACATGCAGCACACATATCTGCCCTCTGTTTCGTACTGTAATATGCACTCACAGATTCTAATATTTATGTATTTGACTTAACTATAAGCTATCTCTTGCATTCTTGATAATATGTAACAACATTTTGCGAACACTTCATGCTTTTCCTCACTAAAACATCAGATTTAGTTACATTAACCAATCATAGTCCTTCTTTACCCACACATAGTCTCCAACACTCTAGTATTCTGGTTTTGAATTGAAATAGGTTATCACACTTATTTTATTGCCATCTTTGTGCATTATAATATGAAAATGTATTCTGTTATTACACCCTGGCTCCATAGAACAATTTTCCCTACATTTGTTTGCATTTTTTTCTTTTTTTGAAACTGAATTATAACATGGTTTATCTTCATGAATAACATCTACTTTCTCCAACCCATACTTATTTGAAATTTGTACAACAAAACTGACATTTTTAAATTTCATTCTGCACAAACTGATTAATTCACTGAACAATTTTCAAGTAACATTTATGTAGTTCCTAACAATTTGCAGTTTCCCAGCATTTCACGGTGGAAAACAACATCAACTTCCAAGTTTTCTCAAAAAACTTTAAATAGGGGTAGGAAGTCCTAATGAAATTTCCTAGTAGAGCAACAGTACCACACAAAATTTCATTGATAATGTACACATTCATGATGTCAATGACAGCTTACGAATTAACATATACAGTCATCCACTTTCCCTCATTACTTCCCCACACATACCAGAGTCAAAAAAACAATGCCAGTTATTTAAAATGTATTCCATTGTATATTAAATTTTAATTTCTTATTCTTTGTCCTAATTTTCTTGCTATGTCTGTGTGAACTTCACACATGACAAGCTCACTTCATGCACACACCGATGTATGGAAATATTTCCACTTTCTTATTCAAGAAGCTACTGAAAATAACAAGAACAATAAACAATGCAGCAATCACAAGCACTAACAGATTTCTTTTTTTTTGGCAGGGGGGGGGGGGTAAGGAAAAGAAAACAAATTCTTTTTCCTCTGTTGGAACAACGAATAATTTTTTATATGGGAAAAAATATTTGCAC
>Ga0136643_10004208_pt1 | contig 19739 bp, 11 predicted proteins | sample TergutLab28metaG_FD_96883 | JGI IMG/M metagenome (GOLD analysis project Ga0136643, IMG submission 96883) | Labiotermes labralis P1 segment gut microbial communities from Petit-Saut dam, French Guiana - Lab288 P1 (version 3) (version 3) | ecosystem: Host-associated > Arthropoda: Insects >...
TATTTAATTGTTTCATCACCTTCAGTTCATAATTTATAAACGTTTATAGGCAACCACGCGCAACTATTTAAAGGGCTGTCTAATATAAACACCGTACCAGGGGCACGAAGACTAAATTAAATGACGTAAGATAAAGGTTAAGGTACTATCCTGGCATTTGCCTGGATGGGCTGAATGGTGCCATAAAAACTCTCAATGAGGAAAGCCTGTCCCTACATTTGAAGCCAAGATCACTCACAACACGAAGCACAGTACTAACCACACAACTGTAACATGTGCAAGTAGAAATTCAAGGAATTAAAAGCAACTGTAATTAAATGTCTTCGGAGTTTAGATTAGCCAACCCTTCATTACAAATACATACCCAAATTACAGAACAGCATTTAACTTACGTGTATCTCTCCAATATGCTGGGAGACATTTACCTCGACCATGAAATCCTACAGACTTAGAATCCCAAAATTCATCTGAATAATAACTAATACTGGAAGCCATCAACACGGGGCACCCCTACAGATCACACACTATAGCACAGACAATCATTTTATAAGCTAACATGTAAAACACATTCACAGTGCTCAAGCTGAATAAGTAAAGGAGAAGATCTGAGTATGACAATGCAATGCAATATGAATACAAAGAACTGGGTCAGAAAGTTCCCAGCCAGTGAAAGTTGCTGCCATTGCATTCCAAGCAGAAATGGGCTACTACAAGTGAAAAAGGAATTATTCATATGGATTGAGGTGGAGGTAGGAGAGAAGGAACAGCCAGAGTGAAAGCAAGATGTGGGGAATCCGATCACAAGGTAAGGTGACTTCCTCAGTTTTAAAGAAAATGGGATAAGTCACCAGGTAAGATAACTTCCTGAATTATACAGAAAATGGGAGTAGATCACAATGTGAGGTGACCTACTGAATTTTATGGCACACGTGATTAGGTCACAAGGTAAGGTGACTTCATGAATTTTAAAGAAAATGGAATCTGATCATAAGGAAATGTAACTTCCTGAATTTCATAGAAAATGAGTTAGATCACAAGGTCACTTCCTGAATATTACAGAAAATGGATTGGATCACAAGGTGAGTTCTGAATTTTACAGAAAATGGAATCTGATCATAAGGAAATGTGACTTCCTGAATTTCAAAGAAAATGGGTTAGGTCAAAAGGTCACTTCCTGAATATTACAGAAAATGGGTTAGATCACAAGGTGACTTCCTGAATTTTACAGAAAATGGAATTTGATCACAAGGAAAGGTAACTTCCTGAATTTAATAATAGAAAATGGGTTAGATCACAAGGTAACTTCCTGAATTTTACAGAAAATGAGATTAGGTAACAAGGTAAGGTAACATCCTGAATTTCACAGAAAATGGGATTCGATTCCTAGGCCACTTCCTGCATTTTACAGAAAATGGAATTGGATCACAAGGTAAGGTCGCTTCCTAAATTTTACAGAAAAATGAATCAAATCACAAGATCCTCAATTTCACAGAAAATAGGATTCAATCACAAGGTCCCTTCTTGAATTTTCAGAATATGGGATAGAATCAAAGGGTAACATCCTGAATTTCACAGAAATGGGATTAGATCACAAGGTATGCTATCCAGCAACCCTCTGGACCCTGAGGTGTCAGCTGTCACAACTTCTACTGTATTGACTTCCCTCCTATAACAGAAATTTTGAGCATCCCTCACATATTTAAGCAGGAAGCACTAAAATGTAAGGCTTCCCAGCTCCTATGAATTCAAATTTGTATGTTTCAGAACAATGATTCCAAAACTAGGTTTCAAACAACAATGATATGATCATGAACACTATAAAACTGAATGATCACCACATCTGGTTCTGAAAACTATGGAATAACAACATGGATGATTGGAACATGGAGTAATGCAAAGTCTTCTAGAAAACCAGAATGAAATGGCAATAAAACTGATGGTCACACAGCCCATTGGGGAGACTGGTCATAATTTAAGTAGGAAACATGTACATGTTTAAATAAGTAATTTAATTAACATATACATGCAAGAACAAACAGCTAAGTAAACAAGAGTAATGGAAACTGCATATTACTGCACATGGACAATGAGACCAGGTACTTGAAGGACACATATACAGTAAAATTCATTTAAGATGACACAAATTACAGAGTTTTCTATGTTAGACATTAGAATAAAATAGAATTAAATTTTATTAAACGACTGAAGCATTAGTTCTCAATTTAAAAGGATTTTCTGCCTAAAAACTATCAAATATTAGACAGAATGAACTTTTCACCCTTCCCACATCAAAATCTTAACAATTTCCCTAGCTTCCTGTTCATTCAATCTCTTCAAACCACAGTGACAAAATGATGCTCTCAGTTCCTAAAGGCCGATGTTCAAGGTTGTTTCCACATACATGCGTCTATTTTGATGTGTCAACATACTGCTAATAGAGTGGGCTGTGTTTGGGAAGCCTGGTAGTGATGGACACTAATTATTTTCACAATGTTCATAATAGACCGATGTATTATTACATGCTTCCGTCAACCATTTTTGTGTTAGTGTTATCAACCAGTAAGCAAACACAGGTCTAAAGGTGTCAGTATCTTGCTGAAACACTTTAAGAAAAATTTAAAATCTGTAAGATACAACCTCATGGCATCTGGACAATCAACACAGTGAAAGATTTACAACAGATCGCCACTGTCAAACATTTCTATATAGTACCAACAGCCACTCAGGGAATTCAGGTCCAAAACAATCAGCATCTCATCAGTGCACTTTAAAAGAACCTTAAACTACAAGAGACATAATCTCGCTAAGCATGGGCAATGTACAAGGTGAATACACGCAGGGTATAATGGAGCATGTTGTGTCTATGTACACAGGTTGCCCAAAAAGTAAATGCCCCACAATTTTTTTCTCATTGAGTAAAGAGCTAGAAAGTTGTTATTTCAAGTAGTAAAAAATTGAACTTCCCTCATTCTATGTACAAATTTGCAAGGGTACTGACAGTTGACACCTCGAGATGAAGTCTAGCAATGATATTCATTACAATGTGCTGTGAAGAGTTCCTTGTTGCAGAGAAAGTAACAGTCAGAAACATCCATAAACTGCTTAGCAATATTTATGCAAATGCTGCAGTCAACAGCAGCACTGTAGTTGCTCAGCAAAAAGCGTGAGGGATGGCGAAGTAGGAAAAGCGCAGCTCCATGGGTGCCCCACTCCGGCTGACCTATCACAGCTGTTGGCCTGGCAATGTTGCTATGTGCTGACACAATAATTCACGAGGATTGAAGCATCACAACCCAAGAACTGGCATTCCATCTATCCATAAGCAAAGGAAGTACTCAAGCCATCATCCATGAACTTGAATATTCTGAGTATGCACAAAATGGGTTCCAAGGAATCTCACACTCCAGCACAAAACTGAAAGCCATTACAGCCATTTCTTCCAAGTTACCAGAGTGCTTTGAGGCTCAGGGGGAAATCTTTTTATGACAGATGAAAGCTAGGCTCATTATTTTGAACCCCATATGAAAAGGCAGTCCATGTAACAGCACCATGCTCCCTTAAGGTGATGCTGACAGGAACAAAACTCAGATGCATATGAGGGTTGATCCAAAATTTCCTGGACTGACGCTGTAAAAGTCATAAAACTCACCATAAGGCCTATCGGCCACCGTCAACCTCGAAGTAGTTCCCTCCCGCATGTAGACACTGGTCCGACTGTCTCCTCCATTTTTGGAACACTTCCTGAAAGCACTTTTCTGTCAGTGTGTCAAGCACTCTCTGCAATTCGGCCTGGATCTCCTCAATGGTATCGAACCGGCGTCCTTTCAGCTTCAATTTCATTTTTGGAAATAGGAAGAAGTCACAGGGTGCCAAATCAGGGGAGTACGGTGGGTGGGGGATAACAGCAATTTTGTTTTTCGCCAGAAACTGGTGGGTGAGGAAGGAAGTGTGAGATGGGGCATTGTCATGGTGAAGCAGCCAGGTCTGTTCTCGCCAAAGTTGGGGGCGATGTCTTCGCAATTTTTCATGCAGTCTCCGCAAAACTTTGCAGTAGAACTTGGAATTCACAGTTTGGCCTGTTGGGACAAATTCTTCGTACACAAACCCCTTGATGTCAAAGAAAGTGATGAACATGCTCTTGAGATTGCTTTTCACCTGTCTGGCCTTATTTGGCCCTGGCGACGTGGGGGCTTTTCCACTGGGAGGATTGTCGCTTTGTCTCAGGGTCGTAACTGTAAACCCAGCTCTCATCACCAGTGAAGACCCTGGACAAGAACGTTTCATCGTCGGAGGCGAGCTGACGAAGTTCAGTGCTGACATTGACGCGCTGCTGCTTCTGGTCAGCTGTCAGGATCCTGGGCACAAATTTGGCTGCGACACGGTGCATGCCCAATTCTTCCAACAGAACCCACTGGCATGTCCCATAACCAACTTCCACCTCCTCAGCAATGTCGTGAATGGTCCGACGTCGATCCTGAAGGAAGTTTCAGGAGATGTGCAACTTGTGGTTCTCCCTGTGTGTTCGTCGTCAACTGATGTGCGACTGGTCTTGAACTGGGTATGCCATTGAAACACCTGTGTACGACTCAAGTTTTGATCCCCGAAGCCTTGTTGAATCATTTTGAGGGTTTCCGTAGCACTTTTCTCAAGGTTGGCACAAAATTTGATGCACATTTCCTGTCCCTTTCTCTGATCCATCGTGAAAATCGCCACGGGTCACGTACATGACTCCAAACAAACGCATGTAAAAACTGCCCACGTCATCCTACCTATGTGAAACTTGGCACGCTGACTCACTAAACATGGTAGTCGTACCATCTACCGGTACTTCGCGCTACCACAACTGCTGTATAGATGGCAGCACCAGTACTGAAAATTTTGGATCAACCCATGTATATCAGCACACTGAAAAAAATGTGGAAGCATTTCCATTGTGTTTGGTCTGACAAGAATCTACGTGAAATGTTGCTTCAGCATGATAATGCAAGGCCTCAAGACTCAGTATGCTATCACACAACTTGGACAGATGGTGTTACCGCATCCACCCTGCAGCCCTGACTTAGCACCTTCATATTTTCACCTCTTCAGACGAAATTGGCTGCATCAACAGGACAAGGAACGGTACCAGTCAGGCATACTTGCCCTCGTTCAACAATGGCACAAAGCTACAGAACTGCATGAAGACTTCATAGAAAATTAGAATATATAACTAAGATTCAATGTTATGTATTATTTTCCAGATTCTTGAATAAATATTTGGTGAAAAAAAAAGTAGGGTGTTACTTTTTCAACATCCCTCACAATTGTTTACTATAATTTTAATATGATGACTGTATGCAAAATTTAATAAACAACATGTTCACTCACAATGTGTACGTGTACAGTTTTCATCCTGCACAGTACTTGATTATTGAACACATGATCAGCATGGCTACTACATCAAATACCAGCATTAAACACTAGCTGCTCCTAATCCAAGAAAAAATGGTCAGTACTAACAAGGCTGCTGCTACTCCAAATGTTTTCTACACAGACTTCTCTGAAAAATTTGACACTTGTGTCAACTTTAAACACAGTTATATCAACGCACAACATTCAGTCTTTTGGTGAATAGTCAAGCCAAAAAAGATATAAACAGCAAATAAGAAGGTATAAATAAGTGTATAACATGAGTCAAAAAGACAATTCCAAAACAGAAGACAGAAAGCACTGCACAGAATTCCGATGTCAAGTTCAAACCATCTAATGGATGGACAGTCAGTTTAACCCTTGGGTGTCAGAATTAAATGCCCAGTGTGATGTGCAAGAGACCCAAATTTAAGTGACAGCTGCATAAGACCATTAAATTGCCACAACCTACAACTGACATTTGGCACATTGAAGATCAAACTGCAAAATGGGTATACATGACATCATGTGCCACAGGGTTAACACATTCTGGTATTGCTCTGATAAAGATGAGTCCAACAGCATTAATTCAGAATCAGCAGCAGTCTGGAAGGACAAAATTCCTCCACACCTGATGTCCAAGCAAGCACCAAATGACATCTTCAGTGCTGATCTAAGAGTGGTTCATTATACAACATTCTTCCTAAAAAACCTACACATTCAAATGGAAATGCTACCAGGCATACATGTACACAAGAAAGGAATCACCGTTCTTGTGTGTGCTAAACACAGATGGTTCTGAGGAGCTTCCAATGTGCATTATAGTAAAGACAACATATAACCACACAAACATCTAAAAAATGTGCTACTCGGCTACTAAGTGATAAAGTAAAACATATCTTATCAGACAGATAAGAAATGATCTCTCAGTAAAGGAGTCAAAGATACTTACGGTGAGCTGTTGCATTAAAAACTGACACTTGTTCTCGAACATTAACTCCATTTCCTGGAGGTTCTGGTGGAGGCGTTGCTGGTGGAGGTGGTATATGGCGTGAACGGTGGGGCGGTAGCTTCCCAGCTCGCAACAACTGCAAGTCTTCAACCAAATCCTGGGCTGAAATGCTCTGGCACTATATGAAAATTAGGTCACACACCAATAAAGGTCTTTCATGGTACAGGGTAAATGAAAAATAATACACAATAAAACAATGTCACAGAATGTACATTTCCCTTCTAATAGTATCTGGCACAGTAACATGATCAATATCCTTGCCTTTATTTTGTTTAATCTAATGTAACATGAAACATGTAAAACTGAACCCATACTTTAATCATGCACCACACCATAAAAGTACATGGGGAAGGAGAGGTACAGCTCCATGGATTCTTAACCTGAACACAGGGAGACAAGCAGTCAGTTTCACACTCTCGCAACTGTACCACCAGCACCCACTGAACAGAAGGCTTGGTGGCTTAATCAGTCTTCATGCCATGCCATGAATCAAACCACAATTCCTTCATCAAGGAGCCTGTAGACTAGTCACTAAGTCAGCTAACTGAATGTAATATGATGCTTTTTACATGTCTAAATCTTACACATAACACCAGTTATGTAAACATGAAAATAAAATTAACATATCCTGAACAGATATAATACAGAAATAATTTTAAAAAAAAGTGCAGCTCAAATATTTCTACAAAAGTATGCCTATTCTGCACCTGAGTCAGAACCTTCAACACTGGCCAAACAAAATTTATTACTTTTGCTTGTAACGCACTTGCCTGGAAAATGTGCATTTCAGAGCGTGAACCTGAACCACCCACAATGAAAACAAGAATGTTGTTGTACATCTCCATGGGATCACGACTCGTGAAGGCTGTAGGTTCCCGGATCAATTGTACTGGAAATCTCTCCATCACAGCCTGTGTATCAGATTGGAAGACCACAATATGAAGTAGGCTGATTTTTGTGACAATGTGCAATTTTTTGCATGATACCGCAAAAGGTACACAGGTGGACTAAGAAATCTCATGCCCATAATGAAAACAAAATGCATGACAACCATGAAATTAAGCAAATATGTACATCAAAGGGTACTAACTGAATATAACCCCCCCTGAAAAATAAAAAAACTTGACATTCATGAGTACCACTTTTTGTCTATTGGAGAGAACAAGTGAGCCACAGGTAGTACAACCATTTATTGAAATATGTGATACTACCGCTGTACAATGCACATCTTACCCCAGTTTCATAATCCATGATAAGAACCCATGAAACATCAAGTCTCAGCTGCATTTTCTGTGACCAGATTCCATTAGACTTTTCAAGCTGAAGAAGTCTACGCATACCATCTGATGGGTACATAATGCCATTTTCTTTGGCAACTGTAAATGTTGCCAGATGCTCTATCAGATACGTGGGTGCTTCTCCACCAACAGGGCCATCTGTCAATATATCAACTCAAACATTAGTACCAAAATAAAGCATAAAATAAAATACCAATGAAACACTACATGTAAAACAGGCTTCCACTCATAAAATTTAATTGTTAGTCACCAATCATATTGTGGCAGTGATTTCCAGGACACAGCCAGTGTTAAGTCAATGGGAATGGTCACACATTAGCCACCTGTACCATGCCACAATGGGATTGCCCATTTAGTTTACTAATATAAACTTTATTCAGATTAATTAAATCCTACTCTATCAACAGTAAGAATGAAGAGCAAATAGTTGTACCAAATAATGTAAATGACCTGATTATTTATAACTGATACACTGGGCAATAGGGTCAACAACCGACTATTTGAAGGCATTCGATCCCATATACTGTAACTGAAATTTGTCTGGAACAGACTTGAAAATGGCTAGCACCAGCTGAAACATGCAGCCACAGTCCTGCTAATAAACATTACTTGACTGTATTAAAACAGCCATGTAATTGGGTTTTTACAAATTTGCTGAATGTCATAAACACAGCAAAGTGCACCATACCAATATTAAGACTACTCACAACAGCAAACTATCCAGTGCCCTGCAAGGGGAGGGGAGTACTATACAATAATACAATCATGTGACAAAGCCCAGACCTTACAACTCTGTATGTATAAAACCTACAACAGGCTAACCTGAGGCTTTTTCCTGGTTTTCTCAGCTTCTCCACACCAATTCCAGTGCAGTACATTGAAGTAGGCCATAAATGTTTCCTTCCACATCCTTTGCACTTCATTATTCACTAATAACCATATCACTACACTAGACACACTAAAATGTCAGCTAAATAAATCATGAATAAATTACCTGGTGAATAGCCATTGGACTGTACACTTGAGCGATGGTACGACATCATAGCAGTGTGGTCTAGGAAATGTGGGGAACTGAAATAAGAAGGTGCAAAACTAAAAAAACATTCAGCTTCACAGAACAGATTACAGAGATAAATGGAGTATCAAATTTAGGCAAGTCACTTTAATCTGTTTCTGTTCACAGTCTGATCCATATACAATTGTTACTTCTATCAAGATTAAGATGCCTGAACTCTATCAAAACTGATAAGCCATTAAGACACTGATAAGCAGCCAAGGATCCTATCATAAAATTCCAAATGTGTGAAACATATACAAAAATAGCCGCTCATTTAACCTCTTATTTCTCATAAATCAAGTACCACATTATGCTGCTGTGGTATGTAATGATATCACCCATGCACTTGCATTTTGATCTCAAATTATCATTAAAGAGACCCACCCAATTTAATTGCAACTACTTTGTATGAGATCTCATCAAATGATATGAGACCAACAATCATGTGAATTCACACCCAGAGCTGGAACAGACACACAATGAAAACCTGCATACAATCACTCATGCATACATGGGCAAAATTCTGATATCATGTGCAGTGTCAAGTTATGACAACTTTCATCACCGTGATTAATTAGACCCTTTACTCAAAAACAGAATACAACTCTGTGTAAAAAATCATTTAAATTCATTTACAGAAACCAGTAACTGGAAATTACAAAACAAAGGTGGGTGGGGAGGGGAGCTCATATGACTCTATAACCCCATACAATATGGGATTTTTGAGTGGTAGTTCCCATATTGGTGAACATGAAGACTGCCTCAACCTTGTCATTCTTCCATCCTAAAGATAGAGAGCATTTTCCTTTGACATGCTTACACATATCTTACAAAGTACTTGAGATCACATCCATGGAGACAGCAAACTTCAACCCAGTCTTTTGAATATATGGAATCAGAAAAATGGACTTTGTTCTAAATGTAATGGACACATAAATGCACATAACACAAATATGCAACGTAATGTAATGCTAGTATTTGCAATGCCAGCTACAAGTCTACAAATGTGCATACAGCTGATGCACACTCTCTAAACCAAACATAAAATGAAAAATGTGTTGTCTGGAATGTAACACTGCCTTCTTTGACAGATAGGCAACAATGTTTTGGAGGAGCCTATTGCCTCCATCTCACAGCATTAAACTGTTAGCCTTGTGTGGAAAAAACATGGTTCTACATCTTCCTCCACAACACTGGCAACTATTACAGTGTTCCATTGCAAAGTAAAGTGCCGTCTTTACAGGCACTAGAAACCTCAAATCTCACAATTAGAAAATAAATAATTGGTGACAGTAAAGTTGTCCCTTTGCATGCCATGAAACATATGGGGGAGGTATAAAGGTACAGCTCCATGCATTTTTAAACCAGATACTACATGGAAGTCAGCAGTCACCCTTACATCCTGGACACTTCACTCCTATGTCCCACAGCCAATCTAGAAATTCTGCAGATATGAAAATATCTCTTGTACCTACCATGAGTAAAACCATGATTTCCAACTTGTCCAATCTGTTGCCTTATGCTACAATGACTACACTATTCAAGCTCCCAGAAACAGGTTCAAGATCTTGGACTGGTGTTTGCACTGCATTAAACACGGGCCTGCTCATATACACTGGCATACTTTCCAGTTACAACATGGCAATACAGGGGCATTTTTCAATTGTCAGTTTCAATATGAAAAATGTAGTAGTATACTATGGGTATACTACATGTACTGGAGAATTCATAAAAGTACATGTACAGATGTTTTATTATGACTCTGGCAACAGATACAAAGAATCATTGTCCAATATCACACATGCCTACCATCTGTAATTAGATGTACAAATACCTTCTGTTAACATGATGTTATGAGTCTTGTATTCATGTGTACACTATGTAGACTCACCAGCCTACCTTCCTCAAGGAAAAAATAGGCCTTAGGGACCACTATACTACCTTGTCTGTATGTGTCTCCTCTTCAACCTTCAAAACAGTTGACCAATTTACACATTGAGGACTAATTTTATGCCACTGGACATGCCATCACATGTCACACTGCTTCATAAATTTCTAACAACTTGTAATAACAACATGACACATGTGGGCACAGCCACAGTTCTTTCCAAGGAGACAAAACAAGAAATTTGATAACAAACTTACATTTTAAGCCTTTCAAAATATGTTTATGAATCATGCATGATTTATGGCTCACAAGTACACTTAAACACACACATGGCATCACAATGGAATTATTTTAAAAGTAACTTTCAATATTTGTACATTTCTACTTTCCAAATTTATTTTTTTTAAATTCCAAGTGTATGCCCCATAGCCCCACCCTCCACCAACAACCATGATGGCACATGTACAACTGCGTGAATTGGCAGTGACCTCATAGCACTTCATGTAATAACAGTTTCAGAAGAGTAATGGCACTACTCACCTATCAGAAGCATGAAAGGAATAGTGTAGCTATAGTCACAGGCATCTGAATACTGTCTTTTGATTTCCTCACAGTTATACACACATTTTTGGGATCAAACTTACAGCACTAGCTTTTAATCTGACATTTCACTAGCAAACATACTATCTAGGACCCATAAAATGTTCCTCACACCCAGAATTCTGTACAATAAGGAGCTGTTCAAAAGTATTTGAAATTTTTTACACCTGAACAACCGAATGAACCACAGACAGATAACCTTACATCGGAACTGGCAAGAGCACAAAATAAATTTCAGGAGTGTACTGTTTTCATAACATTATGCTTGTAATAAAACACCCACACCTGCTACATTCCATGATGCATGCATCTGACATCTGGTGGCAACATATGAATTACAATACTTAATTACGTGTTCTTTGCAAAACGTGCAAGTAAAAATGGATACAAGGCTGATACACCTGCCCATCTATCTGCATGCTTTGGACACCATTGCAAAGATGTTGATGAACCTAATACGCCAAAGAAGGCCACACAAAATATGTAATGTTTTTTTCTTCAGTCACTAACAACAATGTAACTTTGAAAGTGGAAATAAGTCTAAAACACTGTGTACATCAAATACACCTTACAGAATGGATATGTCCAACATAATCATGGTATAATGAATCACATATTGGTATAAACCTTTGTGACAATCATATCATATTACTGAAAGTCATCCTTGGCAAACTTCATTCCATGCTGCAACTTGCAAGCTCACAGATGGTAAACAAACATAATATGCACATTTATTTGGAAATGTGCCAGTTCTACCAGTATAATTACAAATTCCACACCCAACTCTATCAACAACAGGAAATTTAAATATTAAAAAAAACTTGCCCCCAAATACCAGTCAGAAGTGCAAAGGGCTCACATAAACAAATGCTTAATTTTAGTAACAACTGTCTTAAACAGATAAGTTGTCCCTGGGCTTAAGCAAGCACATAATTCTTGCACACAACAGAAGGACATTTCATACGTTTGTCCTCATTCAGAGGAAACCTAACGTAAACTCACCTGTAGTTGTGTGTGTCCCAGTAATGGTCCGGTGATGGTGGAGGCTGCCCTTCAACTCCCGGCATGACTCCCCTCTAGTCCAGGGGCTGCAAAGTGAAATACTCATTCTTTAGTTGCAATTACATCTAATCATTACAATATGCAGTACAATATTACTCTCTGTGTTACACTGTATAATGTAACCCCCCAAAAAACAAGTCTTTTATTGTGTTCACAACAGCTCAGCACTTGCCCCTGAGTCCTCATCAAATCCCTCTATCCCATATCTTTAAGATTTACTTCAATATTATCCTCTGATTTATGCCTAGGTCTTCCAAGCAGTCCCGTTCCTTTATATTTCTCCACTAAAAAACTGCATGCTTTTCTCCTCTCCACCAATATACGTAACAAAATATGTGACAATGTGCAATGCAAGGCAAGATTATCATGCTACAATTTACCAATGGGTTGAAAACCATTTATATACTAACTTTTCCCTATTCTCAAACATGGATTAAAATTAAAAAATAAATAAATAAATAAAAGTTAAGTAACACCTTCTTCACCAGAAATATGCCACAAATCCAATTTCACCTAAAACAAACTTTCAGCTACTAAAGCACCCAATGAGAGTTTGTCAATGCCACACAGTACAACCATATAAAAAAAAAAAAAAATTATATCTTAAAACTTGGTCTATGAATCTCATTAAAATGAATGATACATCCCAACACATGTACCCCAGTTCTTTCCAGTGATGCAATACTTTATGTACATCAAAATTAGTTTCAAAATCTCAAGGAAGAAAGAGGTGGTGAAAAGAAAAATAAATAATATGCTGAAGCAACACCACATCTTTTATTATCAAGTAACGTCATAAGAAGCTGCACATTAATGTTACTATACCCAGGCCATATCAATACATCCCCTGAATGAATGAACTCCACATCTCCCTCAAGCTGCTATGCCTGCCCCTCTTGCATATTTCCCTCCAGATAATAAAAACTGGCCGTGATACACTCTTAACCAGGAAACAAGCTCTTTGGGTTGGAAACCCCAAGCACTGTAACCCACATTGCCATTATCTTCTACCATGTCACATTATGCAATTGGTATATAGGTACTGTTTCAGAGTAACCTGCTGCCTCCATCTTCTACACTGAATATGGACACAGCTGGTTCATCCAAAACATTCGTACCTATCTACCAATTAGAGGTCACTACCCTACGACTCAAATTTCACATCCATGGGACTTCTTACTATAGCCTCAGTACAACTTTCATAATGTTTCTATGGCACATGTGTAACCTAAATCATATAGTTCATGGGTGTGGATAAACTGTAACTCTCTGACTGGTTTCTGAATATCAGACATATAAGTTATCAGAATTTCTGTGCTTCAACTGCTCAGATGTGGCAAGAGATACATTGCCACATATCTTGAAAACAGATAAGATGATAAAATGCATCTTGGGAAAGGAAAATATGGCACAAACACCCCCCCACCAGACAAACATCTGAACTAAATACTTAACACACAACCACATGGGCTACATCTCTACAAATGAGTCATGCCTAATAATTATTTCATTTGAATCCATTCACTTTGTGGACTTTTCCCAACACATGTAGAGACAATTAACACACAACTATATTTCAGACATAGGATCAGTCCCAGTCTCTAGGATTGCTTTTTCCAAAACATACGTTTGTACATAATAATTATTTACACTGTGATTAAACGTGGATTAGAGTCAATTAGTAACTACAACATACTTCAACAACAATTTACAAAATACAGTTTTGCAAATCTTACTGAACATAAGGTACGTAAAATACGTCACTGGTCACTGAAGATATTTACTTTCACTACACAGTAGCACTGTGTATGCAGTTCTGGTAGTAGGAATGTTTTAGTTATAACTGTTCTTAGCAGTGAGAAAGGGGAGATTTCTATGACGCCAGATGCAAAATTTCACTGTTTTTTTAAAACTGAATACTCTGTCTCATTTCTTGCTGTAGAAAAGTGTACTTTTATCCAGATTCTGTAAATATGGTCATTCCTATCCACACCAAAGCTCACAATACCACAGATCACGTCAAATGAGCAAGATCTGCTGTAGTTGTTGGTTTTAAACATCCATCCCATCCCAGAACTACCATCTAAGTGTGTTGAAAAATGTCTGTGTACAGGTTTGCTTCCAGAATTAATTATCTCTCCATGTCATTTGTTAACCTTCTTACTGATTACTGGCATCCAAGTAGAAGTTTTCCAGACTGGGTTGGCTGATGGTGTTTCCCAAACATGCCATATGTGCACACTCCTTATATTTCCTGTGCCTACTGTTGGTCTCTTGGCTTCATTCCAACTATTAGCTGGTGGCCTTCATAGGCATGCCAAACCAATTTGGATTTTTCCAGATGTCCCCATCTCAGATACTGTGTTCTCCGAGCCACACAACTAGTGGCCTTCCTGATTCCCCAACATAATTTCTGCCACATTCAAGTTGGATACTGCATACACAGTGTACCATGTGTTGTGTATCTCCTTGTGGTTTAGTTTTCATAATGAATTCCTGAGGGTATGTTTTGTTGTAAATACTGTCCTGGATCTGTATCAGCTCCTGATGCATTTCAACTTCTCAGACACCCTCTACATAGGCTAAAAGTACAGAACAAATTGGCTTTTCTAGATTTTTTGGATGACTGAATTCCATGGCAGACTTCCATGGAATGGCTGAGTATTGAGCTGATAAAATGTAAGGACAATCACTGAGCAACATATCTTGTTTGAGGTTGTCTATTTCTTCTGTTATATCTTGTTTCTCTTGACTCATAATGGTGGCTGTATTACATAAGGTGCCAATGATACCCCTTTTCACATTCGGCAGATGGTGAAAATGGTAGCACAGGCAGTGGCCAGTGTCATTTTTCTGTGAACCTTAGTGACCAGTGCAGGTCCTTTCCCGTGAATGAGAATATCCAGAAACAGAATCATACTATTTGTTTTCACTTCAATGGTAAACTGAGTATTGGGTCTCAAACTGTTGATAAACATGAAGAAATTCTGCAGTCCCACGTGGCCACACCATGGATGTGTCACCCACGTAACATGTCAAGAGCCATCTCCTCAAAATACTCCATAAAACTGTTGCTGCAAACTGGAGAGAAAGAACTTCCCATAGCCATTCCCTGTTTTTGTCAATGAATTCAGATGTCACACACCACTGTCAGATCCCTACACAACAGTGTTTTATTAATTTTTTTGAGATTGAAACTTAAATTCTAAAGCACTCTAACCACTGCATACAGAGAAATGAAATGGAAACTTTGGCTTCATGCAGAAGAAACAAAGTGTTAATCCATTTTAGACCAAACTTAATAATCATCTTTCAGGGTTCATACCATTTCAGAATGATGTTTCAAAATAATGTACACAAGATGTTATTGATGCACATTTATAAAAACATCCTCTGTATATCTCTTGTCCTGAGACACTGCATAAACAAGTAATCTGAAAACTCTTAGGTAACGAGACTTACTATTTTTTCCTATAGCCAGCAGCCTATGTGTGCACAACCACGGTCAGAAATTGTATTTAGGATTACTTGCTTTCTGGACCATCCACTGTCCATTATAAAAAAAACAGAAAGGGAGAAGAGGGGGGGAACACATTTCAGAAATTGTACACTGAACAAGCCAAGAAATCTGACATTTCATGCACCATCAGACCATTCAGAAATGATGAAAAAACTGTTTTTCCTATAAAAATCCAGGAAGTTTACAAAAGTGACTTGTGTAACATGAAATCCCATACATACATTTCTGGGAGAGGCAAGGGTTGTGGGGGAGGTGGGCATGAAACCCATTTCACTACTCTATGACCAAGAATCAACACATGCAACACACCTTCAATCAGATTACTAAAGATCACAGTCTACAAATGTATTTTCATACTTTCCTCCCTCTTACTTTCTCTCTCAAGTGGCCTTTTACCATGGTACTTCCAAACCAAAATTCTGTACACATTTGTTATGTATATGTAGTTGATTTTCCCACTTCAACATACTACTGAACATCAGTTCAATGAAAATAAAAAAAAACACTGTGAGCTGAAAGACAAAATGCATTTGACTTTAATGTAATGGCATATAAACACAGATTTTATTATTACAATTCTTAAATACCTAAGCTCTACCAATCTGAAATAATAATGCTCAAAAATTGTATCTCTGAGTCTGATTTAAAAAACAAGAGAATCTTAGTTTTACATTTTACTTGTATACCAGTTTACTGTACTCATACAATTCCCAGCAGATTTGGTTCAAGCCTGCCCTGGGCAATGAAGAAAGAAAGGACAAATGAGGATGTGTGTGGCAGATACATATTCAAGTCCTTATTCCACAAGTCATGCACCGAAGGAGCTTGAAGGTTCACAGGTTCAAATACCCCATCCCACAGATCAGGTCCAAAAAACAGGTGACAAGTACTGAGGACACAAAGTTAAACAGTTGGCAAACACACCACAATGTCCAGTTCCTATGAGCCTAAGTTCAGACACTGGATAATTTTGAGCTGGAAACAATTAGTAAGTCACACTTGACAAACTTCCAACATTTGGCTCGACAAGTTTAAGCACTAAAACATAAATCCACCCATTTATATACGACATCACTAAGACAACTATCTCCCTTATCCCACAGCCTCAAACAGACAGGTCATTACAGTGACCAGTGATACAGGTCAAACTCTCTCGCTCTTGATCAAATTTACCACAAATGAGCTGTTCCCAAAATCTACACAGTCAGCATTGGTCAGATTCGTACAACCTTCACTGTTACAGTAAAGTAATCAAACATGCTAGGAATGTCATCTGGTGCTCCACCAATTACACAAAGTAACTTATTAAAATATTTAGCAAATTATTAACACTTATCTATTGGGTGTACAAAAAGTCAGTTCCATGACAAACATACAACCATGTATAGAACCTGTCTAGAATGTATTAAATCTGTTGTACATAAAGGACAGTTAGTGCTGTGGATGAACTTTGGTACAAGTAACAAATTAAAATGTCAACATACCACAGCACAATTTAGTCAGTCATATACACAAATTACACCACCAACTACTTGCACAATGTTTTTATATTTATTATACACAACTCCTACATGTCTCTGCCACACATGCTGGCCATCATCAGGGAGCTACAAGTTTCTCAACTTGTACTGTGTATTTGGCAACTTGTCATAGATAATAAAAATACAATAACGCATTTGATAATCATTACTGTATTTCATTGCACTATAGTGCAAATGTATACAGTCTGCTAATTATCTATGACAAGTTGCCAAACAAACAGTACACATCGAGCAAACTTGCAACTCCCTGAAGAAGGCCAGAACATGTGGCTGAAACATGTACAAGTTGTGTATAATAAATATAGCAAAACTGTGCAATTAGTAGGTGGTCAAATCTGTGTATATTAGACCGCTGTGCAGAAGATGTACAACATCAAATGCGGTCAGTCATACTCCATTAAAATCATCTTCGAACTGCTACATTCATCAACCAAAATGGTAAAATGAATAAATTAAAAACTTAATTGAATATCAAATTATTTATAAATGTTAATACAAATATAAAAACCAAGAAAATACACTCAATTACCTATCATGTCTTCAAAATGTTTTGGCTCAGGTGGGTCATTATCAAGAAGTCAAACATAATACAACAAAATGTATAAAACATTTTGCAATGATATTTTTCTTGTAACATATCTGACTCTTGATAATGAGCCAGCTGGGCCAAAACATGTAGCAGACTTCAAAAAAGTAGTTGCGTGCTTACTCAACAGCAGTGCATTTTGTTGATTCTTTAACTGTAGTGACAGAATAAGAAATACATGATGCATATGCACCATTATACAACATACACTTAAGTATTTATTTAAAAGCAATCATCAACACCCACTAGTTTGATAGAAGCTGCCATATCCCAAAACAGTCCCAAACTTACAAGAACCAACCAAGGCAAAAAAGCAAAGACTACCAGCAACAAAGACCAAACACTTTATCCTGTCCACATCTGAATACTGATGACAATTTTTTACATAAAATACTGGGTAGAAAGTAACATACAAACAAGAATACCATACAGTATTTACAACTGATTTTCCCAGCTGCCTTCATTGTCATGAAAACTACATCTACAGTTGAGGTCACAGACGGAATAGTCATGACCAGGTAACTTGCTAGATAAGCCTCCTAAAACTGCAGCTGGCATGGTGTGGTTGGTGCTAGACTCACTTCAGATCAGCTGGGAAGCTTTATACCTCTTTCAAAACATTTACTCTACTGGGAAAACATCCACACTTTTAGTCACCATGGAAGCTTTTGAAATAGTCAGAAAATTCTTTGTGGTGCATGCACAATGCTTCCCCTCTTACCAGTTTACCTCTTCACCCCTGCATCAATAAGAAGCATGTGATCTGGGCACCACTGTACATTAACCACTTGCATTAAAGGCTACTCTCGAAGTCCATTTTTCCATATAAAATGTGTTCAATGACTTCAACATTTCAGCAGCTGAAGGACCCAAGGTTTTTGGTTCTCACAGCGGTCAGCAGTACAAATGCAAGCTTCTAGGATGAAACACATGGTTTTGTAGACAAGTACGAACTGAAGGATCATACTGTCATCACTTCCACTGCAGTAGACTGAGCAAAGAAGGTATAAAATGGCATGTGGTATAGGGAAGACAGAACAGCAACTGCAGCTCTGAAGAAATTAATGGGAACCTGTGACCCTTAAAAAGACTACTGTATCAATAGGAGTTGAAAGTGGTGGTAAAAATAAGGAAAAAATAGAAAACATGAAGAAAAAGACAAAGTGAATGGAAAACATACGAACAGAAATAAAAATAAAAATGAAATGTGAGAAATCGCCGCACACCAAATCACAAGGTGTAAATCCCAGAACATCATAAAATGCTTAATAGCTGGTTACAGAGACCTATAATGAATACATTCTGTGTGAATAATACACACTATGTTATTCCACCCGATTCTGCACCTTTTCTCTGCAAAATGTTACAGGTGAATGCACCTTTGTTCCATTAATGACACTGAAAATTTCAATGAAATTATGTAGCTCCAAATCATAAATATTAATTTGGTTGTGAAAAAGAAGGTGAGTAGGGTTGGAAAAATCCTAGATATATTTTAAGAAACACTAGATCTTAGGAACCAGTCTGCTGAAATTTTCAACAATTACACTGTGGTGCATACTTTTTCCAGTGCATAGACTAAACATATGATACATAATTGCTACCACTCACTGCCACCTGAAATTTACATAATGTATCTCTACACAAATAACTCAAGGTCTCTTTAAGACAATGCCCTAAAATTTATAGGAAAGACGGCATAAAATGACATTCACCCCCCCCCCCCCCCCCCCCCCCACAAACACAAAAACACCCACAACACCCCAACAAAACAAAACACACAAGAA